>ERZ1039804.39-NODE-39-length-80744-cov-10.373260_pt1 | contig 80744 bp, 56 predicted proteins | sample MGYA00383089_ERZ1039804 | MGnify/ENA primary metagenome ERZ1039804 (study PRJEB29581, sample SAMEA5548359) | metagenome | biome: marine; feature: coastal; material: water | depth 1 m | study: Short-term variability in the microbial, nano- and picoplankton dynamics...
GAGCAGGATTGGGTGTTGATGCTGGTTGGATTAACGAAATTACCCAAATTGGTTCGGATTCAGATTGGAAACACATTAATTTAAATGGTCCAACAGCGTTGGCTATAAAAACAGATAATACTCTCTGGACCTGGGGTAGTGGATGGACTGGACAATTAGGAAACGGAACTTTCGGAAACGCCAACCAACCTGTCCTTGTTTCAGGTGATATTCAATGGGAAACTACCGGTGGCGGATGGCTATTTCAAACAGCAATAGCTACCGATAATACTATTTATGGATGGGGATATAATAGATTAGGTGGTTTAGGTGGGCTTGGAGAAGTGTCCTCAGAATACCTCGATTGGACCACAGATGCATCTATTATTGAAGGTGCTTTTTCATTAAGTGATTTAGGTTATGTAATCATTCAAGATTCAGATGTAATAGATTATGAAACGATTAGCAATAATCAAGGAAGAAGCGAAAATATCATGACAAATTCACCTGTAGAAATTACGATTCCTATGACGATGTCTGATGGTATAAATACTTCAGATCCTGAAGATGTAATTTTTAAAATTATTAATATTAACGAAACTCCAACAGATATAGAACTGTCTGAAATTGAATTTGATGAGGACAATAGTATTGGTTTAGAAGTATCACAAATAACTGTGAATGACCCCGATTTAATAGATTCTCATAGTTTAGAGATTGATTCTCAATATGGAAATTATGAAAAATTTGAAATCTTAAATAATAAATTAAAATTAACTCAAACTGTTTCTTTTCATGAATTTCAAACCTTAAGTGTAAAAATTACCGCTTTAGATCAGGGTGGATTATCTTTTTCAAAAGTATTTACGGTAAATGTTAAAGACATCAATGATGCCCCAGTTGCAGTAAACGATGAATATACCCTTTCAGAAGATTCTGATAGCACGCCAATTAATATAACTTCAAATGATTTAGATGAGGATGATGACAACCTAACAATTACCAGTTTTAGTTCTGACCGAACTGAATCTGACATCTCAATCTCATCAGATGGAAAGCAAATTAAGTATGCACCTGAGGAAAATTTTTATGGAACAGAAATCATTACATACGAGCTCACGGACGGAGAATTAACCTCTACAGCCACCTTAACGATATCTGTAAGTGCTGAAAATGATGCTCCTGTTGCAGAAGACGGGCAAATCACTATAGATGAAGAAAAGAATGGAATAGTCACATTAAATGCCTCTGATATTGATAATAGCGAACTTACATTTAGCATACAAGACCAACCTAATCATGGGTCTGTAACAATAGACGAAAACATTGCCACTTATAAAGCCGATGCTTCTTATACAGGAACAGATAGTTTTACTTTTACAGCATCTGACGGAAGTGCAGAAAGTAATATAGCCACCATAATAATAGATGGAACATTGAGTGCAGATATTTTTCGTTTAAGTAACATTGAAACATATCCAAACCCATTAGGTAATTACTATATTATCGATAGTTATTTTCCATTACAACTAAATATCTATGATATAACAGGTAGCATTTTAAATACATATTCTTTAAAAGAAGGAGAAAACAGAATTGACACGTCTTTATTATCAGCTGGAATTTATCTTTTCAAGTATATGCATAAAACGAATACAAAAATACAAATGGTAATTAAAAAATAAATTCGAGATGAGATAAGTAAACAATTCGATTCTACTCTTATTAGCCTATAGTTATTATTCCAAAGAATAAAATTTTATTTGCAGTAGCATTCGTTTTCTTGTTTCTGTAAAAAAAGCATAAAAAAATCCAGCTTTAAGCTGGATTTTTAATTACTTTATTTCATAGTATGAAGATTTGTTACTTCTAAATTCGTTAACTCCCTCCATCTACCTCTCGGTAAGTTTTTCTTAGTTAATTCTGCAAAAACCACTCTATCTAATTTGTTAACTTTATAACCAACATGTTCAAAAATCTTACGCACAATTCTATTTCTACCTGAGTGAATTTCGATACCTATTTCTGATTTTGGTTGACCATCAACATAAGAAATTGCATCTATAAATACCTTTCTACCCTCAATTATAACATCACCTCTTAACTTCTCTAAATCTCTTAAGTCTAACTTTTTATCTAAAGAAGCATGGTATAATTTACGAACATTATGCTTTGGATGTGTTAACTTCTTTGCTAAATCCCCATCATTGGTAAACAACAATAAACCAGTTGTATTTCTATCTAATCTACCTACAGGATATATCCTTTCTTTGGATGCATTTGCAACCAATTCCATTACTGTTTTTCTACCTCTATCATCATCCATAGTTGTGATGTAGTTCTTAGGTTTATTCAGTAAAATGTATCTTTTTTGCTCAGGTGTAATAGAAGTTCCATCAAAACGAACAACATCATCTGGCTGCACTTTATAACCCATTTCCGTTACTAGCTTACCATTTACTTCAACACTTCCGTGCTCAATATAAGTGTCAGCTTCCCTTCGAGAACAAACTCCTGAATTTGCAATGTATTTATTTAAACGAATTCCAGAAGATTCATCTGATTTTGGCGCCTCTTTAATTTTAGAAAAAGTTTTTTTAAAACTTTTTCTGCTTAATGGTTTACTTTTCTTTCCTTCTTGTCGTCCTCTCGACGAGTTTCTATCTGACTTCATTATTTATTATAATTTCTGCAAAAGTAAGTATAAAAAACCTTAATTCAATCTGTCTATTAACTTTTCTATGATAATAGATTTATCAATAAAAATTATAGAAAAAACCCCTACTAACAATAACACTTTCAAAACATTATGCATTATTCTATATTGGTTAGTTTTTGTTGAGTTCCATAAATAAAACCCTAAAAAAACTAAAACAATTAAAGCAAAATAAAAATAGTATCTGATATAACTTAATGAAGGATCACGCAACAAAATTCCTATTGGAAAAAGTGTTAATGTTAATAGAAATATTGATAATTGTTTTGTCTTTTTCTCTCCATAAAAAATAGGAAAAGTGTCATAATCATTCACTATAGCCCCTTTCATATTCTGTAAATCTTTAAGCAACTCTCTTACCGTTAGTAATAAAAACAAGAAAATAGCATACACAAAAATTATCTTTGAGAAATTTTTAAAATACACAAATACTGCAAAGAAAGGAAGAATTGTAAGTACAGTAGCCGAAATAAGACCAATAAGTGGGTGTTTTTTTAACTTATGCGAGTATAACCAAATAGCAAAAATATAAAGAGCAAAAAATAAGGCCGCCTTTACTGAAATTAGAAACCCAAAAATAAAACCTAAAACATTTAAAAGAAAATACAATTTTAATTTAGTTGCTTGCTTTACGTAATCATCTAACCCTGCTTTTAGTGGTCGGTTGATTCTATCAACTTTTACATCATAAAAGTTATTGATAATGTAGCCTGCAGCCACTACACAAATAGTGGCTAAAATAATAAAAAGTAAATCTATGTCGAAAACAATATAAGAGAGAGATTTTTTAGGTGAAAAAATAAAAATAGCAGCTAAATACTGTGCTAAAACTAAAACTAGAATATTATATCCCCTAATAACCGAGAGCAAACTTAAAAACTTTAAAATGACTCTCTTTAACTTAAAGCTTAACATAAAGCTAAAATCTATAAACCAATTCTAACCTATAATCTTTCAAACTTTTTTGGGCTTTTTCATAATCTTCAGCAAAACCTAAAATATAACCTCCTCCGCCAGAGCCGCAAAGTTTTAAGTAATAATCATTACTTCTAATACCGTTTTCCCATACTTTATGAAAGGCATCAGGTATCATCGGTTTAAAGTTCTTTAAAACTATTTGAGATAATGATTTTACATTACAAAATAAAGATTTTACATTACCTTTTAAAAAATCTTCAATACAGGCATCTGTTATTATTGAAAACTCTTCGCTAATCATTTTTCTAAACCCTTCGTTTTTCATCTTATTCATAAAGATGTTAACCATTGGCTCTGTTTCTCCAATTTGTTCAGAATCCAACAAAAACACAGCCCCTTTTCCTTTTTTCTGTGAAGGAATTCCTGCAGGCTCTACATTATCTTTCGAGTTAATTAAAATAGGCAAACTCAAGTAACTATTTAGAGGATCTAATCCTGAACTTTGACCATGAAAGAAAGATTCCATTAAAGAAAAAACATCTTTTAGGTTTAACAACTTTTCTCTGGTTAAGTTCTCTAAAACAGTAATTTTTTCATAAGCATATTTATCATAGATTGAAGCTACTAAAGCACCAGAACTACCAATACCATAACCTTGTGGGATAGAAGAATCGAAATACATTCCGTTTTCGATATCCGTTTTTAAACACTTTAAATTAAAAGAAACTAAATCTGTATCTAATGAAGCTAAGTGTTCATAAAAATGCTTCAAGTTTTTATTTGAAACTTCACGATTTCCTGATAAATCTTGAGAAGATTTTAAAGCTCCTCTATAAGTGTTAAATGGAATTGCTAAACCTTTAGAATCTTTTATGATTCCATACTCTCCAAAGAGTAGAATTTTAGCATAAAATAGGGGTCCTTTCATTTTTCTTTCAATTTGATACAAAAATACAAATTTTATATAACATGGTTTTTTTAAAAGTTTTTATAATAAGACTTCCAAATACCAACCTTATCACCATTTTTATATTTTCCTTTTTCTTTAATTTTTCCGTTTCTATAATATATTTTCCAGATACCTTCTTTTAAACCATTTTCAAATTTTCCAGAAGTTTTTAACTCACCTGTTTCATAAAATTCGGAGAAATTATCAATAGGCCTTCGTTTTGAATAATTTAACTTTCTAAATATATTACCACTCTTGTAAAAATAGTTTTCTTTCTTTTTATCTTCAGAAATAACTTTATAATAAACCGAATTTATTTTATTTGTCTCTTTCAGATCAACATCTAGCCAAATTGTTTTTTGCGAATACAAAGATAACGACAAAAGAAAAGTCAATAGAAATATAAAATTTGTGAAAGTTTTCATGTAAGATTTTTTAACTGAGGTTTTTACATTTTTTTTGCTCCAAAACCCACACTATCACAAATATAATGATTTTTCTGGCAGTACTGAGATAGCTCATTTTCAATAAATTGATTCACAGATACTTTTTCACATTCAGGATACAAAACATGAACATTTGCACCTGCATCTAAAGTAAAACAAATATTACTATCGTTTTGATTTCTGTATTCCCAAATACGATTAATAATCTCGAGAGTATTTGGTTTCATTAGTATAAAATATGGATTACTTGTCATCATCATTGCGTGTAAAGTAAGTGCTTCGCTTTCTACTAAACTAACAAATGCTTTGACATCTCCATTTTGAAGAATCTTGGATATTTTAGTCAAGTTTTCATTAGCCTGAGTAAAACGATTTTCTGCATATGGATGATTGTGCATTAAATTATGCCCCACCGAACTAGAAACTTGTTTTTCCCCTTTATCAACCAAAAGTATTGCGTCTTGATAATTTTCAAAAACAGTGTGTACCTTATAAGGAAATCTCACGCCAAATAAATCTGAGCTTCCCTCTATTTCTGGATGATTTCCCCATACCACCAATGGACCTTCTATACTTCTACTAGCACTTCCAGAACCTAATCTTGCCAAGAAAGATGCTTTTTTGTTAATATATTCTTCTGTCAACTCTGAATTTAATTCATTTTCTAAACTCATTAAACACCTTGCAATTGCACTTAATCCACTGGCAGATGAAGCAATTCCGCTAGAATGAGGAAAAGAATTCTCTGAATTGATAATCATTTTATATTCAAAAATGTAAGGACAATATTCTTGTATTCTTGCAAAGAACTCAGCGATCTTTGGTTTAAACGTATCCTTTTGTTTTCCTTCAAAAAATAAATCGAATTCGACTACGTCAGCCTTCTCTTTTTTATCAAATTCGATGGTAGTAATTGTATGACAATTGTTTAATGTAAAACTAATCGAAGCGTTTTTTGGTATTTGAGGATTACTCTTTCCCCAATACTTAACCAACGCAATATTACTTGGAGTTTGCCATGTATAAGTGGATTTATCAACAAATTTTAAATCGGATTTTACTAAAAAATGAGCTGTATTCAAAGTTTTTAAATTTATTACAAAGATAAAGTTTACACTATACTTGTGCTAATTTTTGTAAAACGGATTCTTTATAACTCCTACTTATGGGAAGCGCTTTTTTATTAATTTCTATAAATTCATTTGTATAGGAGGTGATTTTATTTAGCGGAACTAAATAAGACCTATGAATTCGAATGAAATTCTTATTGAGCTTTTCTTCTAAATTCGTTATGGTTTCTCTTGTAATGATTGTATTGTCTGTTGTAATTATTTTTACATAATCACTTAAACTTTCTACATAAAAAATATGTTCAAAATCTACTTTAACCATTTTTCTATCTGATCTTACAAACATAAAAGTACTTATTATCTCTACTTTATCTGTTGAATCAACCTTTTTAATGGCCTCCAAAAACCTATCGTAAGCAATCGGTTTTAATAAATAATCAACTGCTTCTAATTTAAAACCATCAACTGCATAATCCCTGTAAGCTGTCGTAAAAATAATTTTTGATTTTTTAAGTTGCAATACTTAATAAATTATTAGCTACACCTATTAAATTAGAAAAACATGATTAATTTAATAATCTATATTTCACTTTTTACTTGTGCAATATTTTCATACGCCCAAAAAACGGGGAATGAATATATAAATAAAGATGAACTTAAAAAAGTAACAAAGGCTTACAAAGAAAAAAAAAAAATGATTTAGAACCTCTTAAAAAACATCTAAAAAGAAAGATAAATTACGATTTTAATATAGCACAAATTAAAATCTAGATCAATCCCCAAAAGGCATCCTTTTTAAAATTTTAAAATGATGCTTTTTTGTTTGTATTTTTGTAGCAAATGAAAACTAAAAAAGTTTTTTTGTTGTTAAATGGCTTGCCTCCGAGTATAGTCCCAAATATTTCTAATTATGATTTGATTTGCGCAACTGATGGCGCTTATCAATATTTAAAAAAAAATAATATTAAAACAGATTTTATTTCCGGTGATTTTGATTCTCTTGAAACTATTCCTAAAAACTTTGAAGTAATTCAAACTCCAAATCAAGATTTAACAGATTTTGATAAAATACTTCAAATTTTATTTGACAAAGGTTATAACCAAATTGATGTTTATGGGGCAAGTGGAAAAGAGCAAGACCACTTTTTAGGAAATCTGCACACTGCCATTCAATGGAAAAAAAAACTAAAACTTACTTTTTTTGATAATTTTGGATGTTATTATTTAGCTGATAAAAGCACAACTATTACTAATTGTAAAAATAAAGTTGTTTCTTTAATTCCATTTCCTTCAGCAGAAAAGATAACTACAGAAGGACTACAATACCAATTAAATAAAGAAGATTTAGTTTTTGGAAAACGCATTGGAACAAGAAATAAAGCCAAGGAAAATAAAATTAAAATTACTTTTGAAACCGGAAACCTGTTTCTCTTTATAAATAATTAAAACAATGAATAGAAAAATAAAATTATTGTGGGATTTTAGAGGGCCTGATGCCAAAAAAACAGCAAAACATCATACAATTCATTTAAAAGAATTTGCAATAATTGAAAAACTTAACTTTCATGAAATTGAGATTCAGGAAAAAAATCCGATGTTATGTTCTGCCTTTATTACAGTCGATGAAAAAGATATGAAAACATATAGAGATGCTTTAAAACCAGAGAGAGGTGAAATTGCATAACAACCAATAAACTACTGAAATAAAAGACTAAGATGAATCGTTTAAAGATTTTTTTAAATTCAATATCAGAATTATCTGAAGAAACATGGAAAGAGGTTTTTCCTTTGTTTACAAAAGTTGAATTATCTCCAGGAGATTTCTTTGTGAAGGAAAATGTGCATGCAAAAAAAATTGCTTTTTTAGAAGAAGGAATTCTTAGAGCTTTTTTTACAAATAAAGAAGCAAAAGAGTACAACAAACAATTTTTTGTAGACGCTAGTTTAATTGGCGCATACTCATCTTTACTATCAAATGAAAGAAACAAAATACCTCAACAAGCACTCTCTAAATGTACACTTTGGGAGGCAAAATACTCTGATATAAAAAAATTATTTGAAAAATTTCACGATTTTGAAAAGCTTGGAAGAAAAATAGCTGAATATTATTTTCTAGAAAAAGAAAGGAAAGAACTAGAAATGGCCTTACTAAATGCTACAGAAAGATATGTACTCTTCAAAAAAAGCTTTCCTAACTTAGAGCAAAAGATTCCTCAATATCATATTGCATCTTATTTAGGAATTACAGCCACACAATTAAGTAGACTAAGAAATAAATTACTCAAAGAATAGCCAAAATTATTTCTTTACCTATGTAAACCAGTTTGTTAATCTTTAGATAGAATTTTGTCATTCATTATAAATACTATAATTATGACAGTTAAAAAAAAATCAAAAAATAAGAGAAAACTTTGGGTATTCCTAGCACTCTTAACTTTATTCACCATATCTTTTAAATCTTGTGGTATTAAACCTAATTCATGGCAGCCTCCTGCAAAACCTAAGTTTACAGACAATCTAAAATTAAACAAAGAGTTATTATCTTCTCAAAAAATAGACTTAAAAGGATGGTATGGCCCTGAAGATATATTATTTGATAATGAAGGAAATATGTATTGTGGAGTTCATGTTGCAGAGAATGATTTTAGTGATGGTAAAATATTAAAAATTGTATCTAACGGAGAAGTAGAAATTTACTACGATGCAAATTCGTGGGTTGCAGGATTGCATTTTGATGCAAACAACAACTTAATCGCCTTAAGTCATAAAGAAGGCCTTATCAGTATATCTCCTCAAAAACAAGTTACAGTTTTAGCAAAAAAAGATGAAAAGGGAAGAGAGTTCTTAATTCCAAATGGATTAGATATTGCCTCAAACGGAAATATATATTTTTCCAATACTTCCCATAAATCAGCCTACAATGTAAAATTTGGTAGAAAATTAATTATGGAATTAAAAGAAGATGGGGGTTTATATAAATACGACCCAAAAACAAATAAAGTTTCAACTTTAATAGATGGCACTTATTTTGGCAACGGCGTTGTTTTATCTAAAAATGAAGACTTCTTACTACTCACAGAAACGTCAAAATATAGAGTGTTAAAATACTGGTTAAAAGGAGATAAAAAAGGAACTAAAGAAATTTTTATGGATAATTTACCTGGTTTTCCAAATGGAATATCCATAAGAGAAAACGGCAGTTTTTGGCTTGGATTTTCTACTGTAAGAAATGATATGTTAGACAAAATTCACTCTAAAAAATTCATGAAAAAAGTAACCTTTGGTCTTCCAGAGTTTTTACAACCAAAACAAGAAGCTTTTGGTATGATTTTAAACGTATCCGAAAAGGGAAAAATTATTTCAGCTTTGTTTGATGATTCTGGCAAAATTATCCCAGAAGCTGGAGCTGTGAAACAAAATAAAAACACCTTGTATATTGGAGGAGATAATTTACCATATATCGCATATTATTCAATTTCAAAAGATTAGAAACGTTTTTTAAATAAGCCTAATTTTTATGTAACAATTCATAAAAATAAACGTCTAAACATTGCAATAATATTTTATCAAAAAAAGCTATGAAAGAGAGAAAAATTATTTATTTGTTAATGCTTACAATAATTTCAAGTATATTTTTTGTTGCTTGTCATTCAAAAGAAGACGCCTTAAATCAAAAAAAATCAATTCCTTTATTTAATCAATCCGTTATAGAAACCATTCAGGGCTCAAATGGAACAACCTGGAGAATCTCAGAAGTAATTTCTTCTTACGATAATGATGATGGTTTTCTCTTAAGTACTGAATGTTTAAGTGACGACAAATACACTTTTAAGCCAGGAATTGAAGATATAGAAGTTACCCTTGGAAATAAAATGTGTTATGGTGAAATAAGCGATAGTGAGAGCTTTGAAGCTAAAGTAATTTTTACCGAAAATGAACAAACAGTACAATTACTCTTTAAAGATTGTATGATTCAAAAAGATGGTCAATATGATTATAAAACCTGTTTTATTAGCGAGTATTATTTAGCGGAATTAACAGAAGATAGAATGGTTTTTTATTCTGATAACACTGAATTTATTGGAGATTATACCGAAGCTCTCGTATTTGAGAAAATATAACCTACATAGTTGGTTGTTAAAAACTAAACTTCAAAAAAAATCGCTGAGACTATACTTAGCGATTTTTTTTACTGTTATTTTAATTTAGTTATTTCCACTTTATACCGCAACCAATACTTGGCTTTTGGTTTTCTAAAACAGATTTATGCTGTAATAAATTATCCATAGCTTTTCTCATATCTTTGCCTGTAACAGACTTTCCATTTTCTGGTCTAGAATCATCTATTTGACCATGATAAACTGATTTCAGATCACCATCAAAAAGATAAAAATCTGGTGTACAGGCTGCATCATAAGCTTTGGCAACATTTTGTGTTTCGTCATATAAATACGGAAATGGATATGCCAAATCATGCGCTAATTTCTTCATTAAATGAGGTGCATCTTGTGGATAATTTACAACATCATTACTGCTAATTGCGATAAATTGTATTCCTTTATTTTGATATTCATTTGCCATTTTTATAAGTTCTTCATTTACATGAATTACAAAAGGACAATGATTACAAATAAACATGATTAAGGTTCCTTTATCCCCTTTTAAATCATTTAAAGCATAATATTTGTTATCGACTGTATTCATTAAATTAAAGTCAGGCGCTATTTTACCCACTTTAAACTCATTAGATTCTGTTTTTGCCATAATTTATTTTTAAGTATTTGCTAAAGCCTCTGCACAAATGTAACCACCTGTCCAAGCATTTTGAAAATTAAAACCACCAGTTACTGCATCAATATTTAATATTTCACCAACAAGAAATAGATTTTTATGTTTCCTACTTTCGAAACGTTTGAAATTAATTTCTTTTAAATCGACTCCTCCAGCGGTAACAAATTCATCTTTAAAAGTAGTTCTTCCGTTGGCATTAAAAACTCCTTTAGTTAATTGATTTGCCAAGTCTTCTAACTGAAGAGTTTTTAAATCTGCCCAGTTTTGATTTCCTTTTATACCCGCCGCTGTAACAAAACGTTCCCACAACCTTTTAGAAACCTCGGCAAATGGAGATTTTAAAATTGCTGTTTTACGAGGTTCTTTCTTTTTTAAGTTTAGGAGTACATTTAATACTTTATCAGTTGGTCTAGACAACCAGTTTACCTCTACATTATATTGGTAATTTTTGTCTGCTAAAATTCTTGCCCCAAAGGCAGAAAGCTTTAAAACTGCCGGCCCACTCATACCCCAATGCGTAATTAAAAGAGGCCCTGATGCTTCTAGCTTCGTACCAGAAATAGTTACAGTTGCATTTGGCACAGAGGTCCCTAATAAATCAACAAGCCTTTTATCATTAATATTAAAAGTAAATAATGAAGGCACAGGAACTACGATAGCATGATCTAAGGTTTCACACAAATCCCATACTTTCTTCGAACTACCCGCAGCAATTACTAATTTATCTGCTTCAAAAACTTGTTTTTTTGTGTTAACAACCCACTTATCTTTTTGCTGAGAAACCGAATTTACACCGCAGTTTTTCAACACCTTAATCCCTAGATCATCAACAGCATTCTGAAAACAATCTATAATTGCCTGACTTGTATTTGCCTCGGGAAACACTCGGTTATCACCTTCAATTTTTAAAGGGATACCTCTATTTTCAAACCACTCAAAAGTATCTCCTGTCATAAATTTATGAAAAGGTCCTAACAATTCTTTTTCTCCCCTTGGATAAAATTTAACTAACTCTTTTGGCTCAAAACACGCATGTGTAACATTACATCTACCTCCGCCAGAAATTTTTACTTTCTGTAAAACATCTTTCCCTTTTTCGAGAATAGTAATATCTAATTCAGGATTATTTTCTTTTGCATTTATCGCTGTAAAATACCCTGCTGCACCACCTCCAATAATTATTACTTTGTTCATTTTTTATTTTTCTGTCTTCTCAAAAACCTACTTTTTTTTCAGAAATATTCGAGTAAACATTTAGCCATTAATTGTAAAATCTATAAAGATGCGAATTAAAACTTTTATGATAAAATCATTTCTGAATACGCAAGGATTGTTTCAAAGCCTTTATTTTTAAAATACTCCGGTGTTTCTGAGTTTCCTGTTACCAAAACAAAATCTCCTCCCCAAGCTCCTAAACTTTTTATTTCACCGAAATAATCTGGAAATAACTTTTCTTTTACTGGTTTCAGCTTTACAATTGAACTTATGATTCTCTCGTGTTCAACAATTAAACTTTCGAAATATTCTAATGTATTCGCGTTTAAAAACGCATTAGAGATCGCTGAAATTCTTTTTATTTCTTGATCGAAATTAATATTACTTTCTCTAAACTTCGCTATTCCTTCTTTTGAATTTTGTTTCTTATTTAAGTGTACAAAAAACAATTTTTCCTTAAAAACAGGATTAAATTCTACCTGATTCACAACAGGTTTTTTATTCTCTATTTGATAAAAAATTGAGGTATTATTTTGAGCACAAGCTATATCATAACCACTTCCTTTAAAGGAATTCCATAACAATTTAAAAGCATCTACTTTTGCCCAAGAAGCAATAGAATTTATTAAAGTTGATGAGGTTCCTAAACCCCAATTTCTTGGGAAGGTAAGATTTGTTTTCACAAGAAATCCATTTTCAGAATTTAAAAATTCAGGGTTTAAATCTTTTGCTTCTCTTAAAACACTTAACAAGGTTTCGGCTATAACATCTGCATTACCTTCTTTTTCAGAATTAAACCTACAATTTACTAAACGCAGTTTTTTCAGGTCAAAAGCAGCTTCGAACCAACACTCACCTTTATGCGTAAAACTTCCCCAAATAATTTGTGATTCTTTAATCTTTTCAACAATTAAATCTTGACCAAACTTTGTAGGAATAGCTAATGATTTAGCTCCGTCTAAAACAAGATATTCTCCTGTTAATAAAAGTTTTCCATTAGAATAATAATTCATCATATTAAACCAAATTGTTTAAAATGATGCGTAAAATGTTTTACGTGAAATTTCTGCCAATATTTAAAATCTAACTCCCCAAAAAACGGATGATTTTCAGCTTTTACAGTTTCAAAGTGAGTTTTAAAGTTATCTATTTGAGCGCACAAATCATTGATAGCCTCCTCAATAGAATTAAACTCTAATTCATTTGGCTCTTCAGATAACATTGATGCTTTAAAACCAATCTGTAGCTCTCCATCTGTATCTAAAAACGGTTTTCTTTTTGATGATTTCTCGATAGAAACATGGCAATCAGCATCAACCATACCATTAGAAATCTGAAGCACAAAACTTAAATGCTCTATCATTTGTTGCCCATTCATTTTTCCAAAAAGAGGACTAATATCTTTTTTTATTTGTAATAATTTAGAGGATACTAAATTCTTATCTAAAAAATCAATCCAATTCGTTTTAGGTTTTCTTAAAGAATCTATTTTATTTACCACAGCAGAATGTGTAACTGTTCTTTTATCAAAATAAGCGGTAATTATTGCTTTTTCCTCGTCACTTGCCTTAAATTGATTTAAGATATTCTGCAGATGCATTTTCATGTGTCCATGCTGAATTCCTTTTGTTGTTAAGGCTCGTAAAGCCGCAAAATTTTGCGCTAATCCCACTGCTGCCATTACTTGCATTAAAGTTTGGGCAGATGGCTTTTGTAACATTTCTAAAGACAATTTTGCCATCGGATGTAGACTAGTTAAACCACCTACTGTTCCCAATGCTAAAGGAATTTCAATCCAAAATTTAAAAATTCCATTCGAAATATCACAATAAGACAAACTAGAATATTGACCATTTCTTGAAGCATACGCGTGCGCACCAGCTTCTATAGCCCTAAAATCATTACCTGTTGCCAAAACAACAGAGTCAATTCCATTCATAATTCCTTTATTATGAGTTACAGCTCGGTAAGGCTCCACCTCTGCAATTTTTACTGCTTGGTGAAATTTCTCTGCAAACTTCTGCGGGTTCTCTCCTCCTAATTCCGCAATCTTACAGCTCACTTCTGCCCTCACCAAACATTCCGGAACGTAATTAGAAAGAATACTCATTACAATTTCTATATCTTCTCTTTCAAATTTTTTACCAATCGCTTCTAAACAAGAATTTATAAAATTTGCTCCCATTGAATCTTTCGTTTCAAAAGTGACATGCAATTGGTAATAATTTTCTAATTTATCTGTCTTATCTACTAATTTTATATCTAAAATTCCGCCGCCACGTTTATTCATATTCTTTGTAATGGAGGCCGTGGCTGCGAATAATTCAGGTTTGCTTTTATTAAAGTACTTCTCTATTTCAGTTTTGTCACCTGCAAACATAAAATGGACTTGCCCTATTTTTGTTGTGCTAATTACTTTAGTTTTAAAACCTCCTCTTGTACTCCAATATTTTGCCACCAAAGAAGCTGCTGCCACCACAGAGCTTTCTTCTACAACCATAGGAACGACGTACGCTCTATCATTTATAACAAAGTTTGGAGCAACGCCAAAAGGCATATAAAAATTAGAAATTGTGTTTTCTATAAAATCATCATGAAGTTGTTGTAAATCGATATTGCTATTCCAATATTGCTTTATAACAGTCTCATTTTCTATATGATTATGGAAATAATTTTCTGTTAACCATGTAATTTTTTCATCTTTTGTTAACTTAGAAAAACCGGAAATAAGTTTACTCATTTAATGGGGTATATTACTATCAAGAACAAAGATAAGTGAAACGGGTAAAACATTAGTAAATATTCAAGTTTTCTCCTTTTTTAACGCTTTTTTTGCTGATTTTTCCGTAAACTTGGCAAAGTTTTATCAAAAAAAAGTCTGAATGAAGCACATACCTATTTTCGTCGCAATAATACTTTTTATTAATTGCAAAATAATTGCACAAACAAACTCACAATACACCTCACAGACCAAAGAAATTACCATAGAAGAAATCTGGAACGGAACATTTTATGCAGAAAGAATGAATTCTTTAAATTCTATGAATGGGGACTTTTATGCAGTCTTAGATTATGATAGAAAAACGAGAACTGTATCCTTAGATAAATACAGCTACAAAACACTAGAAAAAGTAGAAACTATTGTAAATAGTGGAGATTTAGAGGGTTTAAACAGTTTCTCTTCGTATAGTTTTAATAATGATGAAACAAAACTAATTTTAGGAACTAACTTTGAAGGAATATATCGTTATTCTGAGAAGGGGACTTATTATGCTTATGATATTGCTTCACAAAAAGTAACTTTAATTGATGAAAAAATTCAGGAACCTGTTTTTTCTCCGGACAATAGAAATGTAGCGTATGCAAAAGACAATAACATTTTCATAAAAAATCTATCATCAAACAAAATTACGCAGGTTACAAATGATGGAAAAAAGAATCATGTTATTAACGGTATTACAGATTGGGTTTACGAGGAAGAATTTGCCTTTGTAAGAGCCTTTGAATGGAACAGCACTGGAGATTACTTAGCCTTCTTACGTTTTGATGAAACTGAGGTTCCAACGTTTTCAATGGATATAGTTGGAAAAGATTTGTATCCTGAACAACAAGTCTTTAAATACCCAAAAGCAGGAGAAAAAAATGCAGACGTAACTTTACATATGTATACTCTTTCTTCAAAAAATACAAAGAAAATTTCTTTGGGAGAGTATGAATACATCCCGAGAATTAAATGGTCTAACGATGCTGATATTTTAGTTGCAACGACTTTGAATCGTCATCAAAATAGTTTAAAATTACATAAAGTAGATGCTTTAAAGAGCAGTGCTACTTTATTATTGAATGAAACAGACAAGGCTTATATTGACATTACAGATAATCTTACTTTTTTAGCAGACAATAGCTTTATTTGGACAAGCGAAAAAGATGGTTACAATCATATATATCATTATAACTTTAGTGGAAAACTAATCAATCAAATTACAAAAGGAAATTGGGAAGTAACTAAATACTATGGCTTTAACGAAAATAAAAAAACTATTTATTATCAATCTGTAGAAAACGGATCTATTAACAGAGGTGTTTATTCTATTAGTTTAAAAGGACGAAATAAAAAGCTATTAAGTAATAATGAAGGACAAAATACTGCTGCTTTTAGTAAAAACTTGAACTACTTTATTAATACATATTCATCAGCTGAAATGCCTCCAATTTATTCTCTTTTTTCTGGTAAAGGAAAATTATTAAAAGTGATAAAAGACAATGCTCGTTTAAAAGAAGAAATATCTGAATACAAAATGAGTCCCAAAGAATTTTCAACAATTAACATTAATGGAAATGACTTAAACATGTGGATGCTAAAACCTTTAGATTTTGATGAAAACAAGAAGTATCCATTATTAATGTTTCAATATTCTGGGCCAGGTTCTCAACAAGTATCAAACACATGGAATGGGGCTAATGATTACTGGCATAATATGTTAGCTCAAAAAGGAATTATTGTGGTTTGTGTAGATGGACGTGGAACTGGTTTTAAAGGGGCAAAATTTAAAAAAATTACTCAAAAAGAATTGGGTAAATTTGAAGTTGAAGATCAAATATCAGCAGCAAAAAAGTTAGCGGAACTGTCTTATATTGATAATAAAAATATAGGAATTTGGGGTTGGTCTTATGGTGGCTTTATGAGTACAAACTGCATATTAAAAGGAAATGATATTTTTACCACAGCCATTGCAGTTGCACCAGTTACTTCTTGGCGTTTTTACGACTCTGTGTATACAGAACGATATATGCAAACTCCGCAAGAAAATGCGAGCGGTTATGATGAAAACTCTCCAATAAATCATGCCGATAAACTAAAAGGAAAATACTTATTAGTGCATGGAACTGGGGACGACAATGTGCATGTACAAAATAGTTTTAGAATGATAAATTCTTTAATTGAAGCAAACAAGCAATTTGATATGTTTATTGTTCCAGATAGAACTCATGGAATTTACAGGGGTAGAAATACACGATTAAATCTGTTTACAAAAATGACAAATTTCATCGAAGAAAATTTAAATAACGAATTAAATAAATAGATAATTTATGAGTAATACAGCTAAATTACCACATCAGAAAGAACTTTTTGGACACCCTGTTGGACTATATGTTTTATTTTTTGTAGAGATGTGGGAACGATTTTCATACTACGGTATGAGAGCAATACTTACATTATTTTTGGCTGCACCTGTTATTATGGGTGACCCACAATCTGGCTATGGTTGGTCAAATGCTGAAACCTTATCTTTTTACGGAACCTATACTATGTTTGTTTATTTAACCTCTATTCCTGGAGGATGGATTGCTGATAAATTTATTGGTCAGAAAAAAGCAGTGATGGTAGGAGGACTTTTACTTTGTCTTGGTCATGGAATTCTTGCCGTTGATGCGCAATGGGCCTTTTTTACTGGGTTAGTTTTAATTGTTTTAGGTGTAGGAATGTTAAAACCAAATATATCTACCATGGTAGGTGGTTTGTACAAAGAAGGTGATGACAGAAGAGATATAGGTTTTTACGTATTCTATATTGGTATTAATTTAGGCGCTTTTTTAGGCGCTTTAATCGTTGGAATTGTTGCTGCTAAATGGGGCTGGCATTATGGTTTTGGATTGGCTGGTATTGGAATGGCTTTAGGACAGGTTATGTACTTTTATGGTTTAAAATACCTAACAGGTGTTGGTGATTTTCTTGGTGCTAAAGATTCTTTAAACAAAGATGTGATGAAAAAACCATTAAACAAAAAGGAAAAAGATAGAATGCTGGTTATGTTTTTATCTTTTTTAATAATTATTGTTTTTTGGGGTGCCTTTGAGCAAGCAGGAGGTTTAATGAGTTTATACACAGAACAAAAAACAGACAGAATATTGTCTTTCTCACTACCTCTTATAGGGAATGAAGTTCCAGCAGCGGTATTTCAATCTATTAATGCTTTTTTTATAATAATTTTTGCAACTCTCATTGCGAATTTTTGGTATAAATGGGCTAAAAAAGGGAAAGAATCTTCTTCTTTATTTAAAATGGCTACTGGAGTAATTATTATGGCTTTTGGTTTCTTCTTTATGAGTAAAGCCAGTACAGAGGTAGTAATGGATGGTGACAAAATTGTTGAAAAATCAGCTATGATTTGGTTAGTATTGGCATACTTATTTCATACCATTGGCGAATTGTGTGCCTCACCAGTTGCATTGTCTTTTATAACAAAGTTAGCACCTTTAAAATATGCTTCTTTTATGATGGGAGCTTACTTTGCTGCAACTGGACTAGGAAATAAAGTAGCAGGATTAGTTGGAGAGTTATCTAAAGATGCTGGAGAATTTGAAGTATTTACAGGAATTGCTATTTTTTGTACAATTTTTGGTCTATTAATCATAGCCATATTAAAACCTCTCAAAAGACTTACTCACGGTGCTGAAGAATTAGAATTGAACAAGTAATAATTAGTTTAGATTTCATATTTAATTATAATAAAAATTATGACAACAGATATCGAAAATATGTTTAAAGACAAAGTTCTTGGCCATCCTGCCGGACTTTTTGTTTTATTTTTTACAGAAATGTGGGAGCGTTTTTCTTATTATGGAATGCGTGCAATATTAGTAATATTTTTAACAGGAGCCATCTCAGGAAATAACCCAGGATGGGGATGGGATACATCCACTGCCCTGTCTTTGCTGGGAACCTACGCCTTGTTTGTGTATTTAACCCCTATTGTTGGCGGGTGGCTCGCAGATAATAAAATAGGCTACAGAATGGCTGTTGTTGTTGGTGCGCTGTTAATGACACTTGGCCATGCTTCAATGGCGATTGAAACACCTACATTTTTGTACATAGGAATTGCTTTATTGATTGTTGGTAATGGTTTTTTTAAACCAAATATGACCTCTATTATTTCAAAAATGTATGCTGGTAAAGATGACAAAAAAGATGGTGCATATAACATTTTTTACATGGGTGTAAATGCAGGAGCTTTCATTGGAATCATGCTATGTGGTTGGGTGGGAGAAAAAATTGGATGGAGTTTTGGTTTTGGTTTAGCAGGAATCTTTATGTTGTTAGGAATGTTACAATTTTATTATGCTCAATCTATTTTTGGCAGCCTAGGTGATAAACCAAAAAAAATAGAGACCAATACTGCCAAAATTACTAGTAAGAATAAAACTGGAGAGAAATTGAATCCATTTTCAATGCTTGATTATTCATTAATTATTGTTTTTATTGTTTCAGCATTAATATTTATTATCAATGACCCCTTGAGTAAAATAGGTAATATTCAGTTATTAAATTTCTCAATAGCAGGAATGTCTGATTCCTTATTTTTTGCACTAATTGCTGCTATCACTTTTATCATATTATTAATAGTAAGAATTCCTAGATACACAAAAATAGAACGCGATAGAATAATTGCCTTTACAATTTTCTGTTTATTTACGATTTTCTTCTGGGCTGCTTTTGAGCAAGCCGCAGGTTCTTTACCTATTTATACGAGAGATTTTACAGATAGAATTTTAGAGGGAACTGCCGGAAATATATTTAAGATTATTGATTTGTTAGTAACTGTTATTCCAATGTTAGTGATAACATACGTACTTATAAAGTTATTTAATAAAACCTTCAGTAAAATTAGTTTGTCAAACATTATTTTAGGAATTAGTTTTTTAATTGTTTGGGCGATCATCATTTATAAATTATACATTGAATTTCAAGCTACAGAAACAGAGGTACCTATTACTTGGTTTGCCATTTTAAATTCTTTATTCATTATTATTTTCGCACCACTATTTACAAAATTATGGGATAGTAAATACAATCCTCCAGCATCAGTAAAATATGGTTTAGGTTTAATTATTATGGCTATTGGTTTTGGATTGTTAGCATTTGCTACAAAAGACATTCCATTAGGATCAAAAACTGCTAAATTAAGTATGATATGGTTAGTGTTAGCCTATTTATTTCATACGTTAGGTGAATTGTGTTTATCTCCTATGGGGCTGTCGTACTTGAGTAAATTAGTTCCTGCTAGAATGGTTGCATTTATGTTTGGAGTATATTATTTGGCAATCGCTATAGGAAATAAATTAGCTCATTATATTGGAGGTGATATTGAAAAAATATCTCAAGAAAGCGGCTTGTCTTATTTCTTCTTAATTTTCACAATAGTTCCAGTAGCCCTGGGTCTAGTTTCCTTTGCTCTGCATCCGTTATTAAAAAGATTAATGCACGGAGTCCGATAATCGAAATTAATAAAAAACATAAGGGAGGCATCATTTTTGGTGCTTTCTTTATTTATGTAAGTTTGCTTTCTGATCTTATCCGATAACAAATAAAATACTTTATAAAATTGGCATATAATTTGTCTCTAAACAATCATGAAAAAAACAATACTAGTTTTAACAATTTTAGCTTTTAACCTACAAACAAAAGCTCAAAAAATAAATTGGATTTCCTTAAATGAAGCTTTAAAACTTCAGAAGACCAAACCAAGAAAAATAATGATGGACGTTTATACCAATTGGTGTGGACCTTGTAAAATGCTTGATAGAAACACATTTCAAAATAAAGATGTTGCAGACTACGTAAACAAAAACTATTACGCTGTTAAATTTAATGGAGAAGGTAATGAAACTGTGAACTATAAAGGAGTTTCTTATGGAAATCCTAATTATGACAAGACGAAGAAAAACAGGAGAAATAGCTCTCATAAATTTGCGAATTCTATAGGAATTAATGCATACCCAACTATTGTGTTTATGAACGAAAATGGAGATCTTATAATGCCTTTAAGAGGTTATTACAATCCAAACCAATTAGAATTGTATTTAAAATTATTTAAAGACGAAGATTACAAGAGCATAACAAACAAAGAACAATTTGAAGCTTACAACAAAAAATTTAAACCAGAATTTAAAATAACTAAAGATTAATTTTTTAAAACATAAGCTCCTTTTACCCCAGTATAATGAAAAGGAACGTTATTTCTTAAACATATATTTTCCCATCGGATTGCATCACTTTTGTAATTGGACCCGTCAGCAATAATTTGCGATGGTTCTATCTTTTTAATCAATCTTGACATATTAATTTTAGGCGAATATTGTAAAACAACAATTGGTGCATTCAGTCCTGAAATCTGATAAATACCCAAACTGTCTATCAATAAGATATCTTTATTAGAAAAACTGAAAATATTTTTAAAGTTCGTTTCTTTTATTTCAGTTATACTCTCTGCCATACTGTATGATTTAATACTATTTTCCTTAAAGAACCTTAAACTATCTATGTTGTGCTGCACAAGGACTCGCTTACCTATTCTTTTTCCAATCATAGAAAATCTACTTTTATGAAAAACGATTATTTCTTCTTTTGATTTGTGTTTATATGATTCAATAAGAAAAACACTTTGCAATAAAGCGACAGAAATGAAAAAGTAAATAAGTTTTATTGTTGTTTTATTTAATAAAAAACATATACCTGAAAAGATAACAACATACCAACACAGCATCAACTGAAATGAAAGAGAAATTTCTTTAAACAAGAATTCTTCTTGATGAGAAACCCAACTTATAAATGCATTCATAGAAGAAATAATCATTCCATAAAAATCTACTACAAACTGGGGTAATATATTTAAAAGAGACAAAATTATCACCAAAACCCCTCCTATTAAAACTGCACCTAAAAAAGGAATAATAACCAAATTCGATGCTAAAAACAAGCCCGGAAACTGTTGAAAATAATGAATACTCAAAGGTAAAATACCGATCTGAGCAGCAATAGAAACTGTAACCAATTGCCAAAAAAAATCGAAAATTTTGAACCTTGGCTTCCAAATGTTATACATTTTTGGTTGTGTCCAAAGTATACCAAAAACAGCTGCATAACTTAACTGAAAACCAACGTCAAATAAAAACATTGGTTTGATCAACAATAAGAAAAACATCGAAGAAATAAATGAAAACTCAACTACGTTTTTTCTTTTAAACGACATTCCTATCGCTAAAAAGGTAAACATAGTAACTGCTCTAACTACCGATGCCGAAAGACCTGCGATAAAGGCGAACATCCAAAGCAAAAAAACAATGATAATCGTTTTTAAAAATTTACCATATTTCAATCTTTCTACAGGTTTAAAAATAAAAGCTAAAATCAATAAAATAACACCTACATGTAAACCAGAAACGGCTAAAATATGAACCGCACCTGCTCTTTGATAATCTTTTATTAACTCTTTCGAAATATCTTGTCGTTGTCCTAACAATAAAGCGGAAATAACAGATAACTCATTTTTCTTAAAATTATAATCATTTAATGATTCTTGAATCTGATTTCTAAACTTTGCTGACAAACCCAACAAAGTAGATTTTTTAGAATTTAGCTTCAAAAACTGACCCTTCTCTGAAAATAATTCATGATGAATGCCTTGTTTGGCTAAGTATGATTTGTAATTAAATTGATTTGGGTTTAAAGGTGGAATCAATTCTTTTAAAACAGGTTTTAAAAGCAACTGATTATCAACTTTTAAAGGAATAGAAGTGCTATCTTTTTTAATATTAAGCAGTATAGTTCCTGTTGCTTTTTTATCATCAACCTTAAGAACTTTTGCTTCATATTTGTGATAATAATTTCCTGATTTTAAAACGGAATAAATTTGTAAGATTAAAGTTGAATTTTCTTCTAGATGATGTTCATAAAACGAATCATAATTCCGGTGATCATTAATGTATACAGAAGAGACACCAATAAAAAAGAATAATAAAAAAGTAAGGAGTGTTCTTAAAACTCTGTTCTTGATTACATAAACAAGAATCGTAAGAAAGCCTAATAAAAACAGAGTCTCTTTCGAGTTAAGATTCCAAAGTTTAGTAAAAAACTGAAAACATATTCCAAGAATACCAAGCACAACAAAATGCAAGGGTAAATAATTTAGTAACCTTTTCATAGCAAGTTAAAGTTAGTGAAAATAACTTTAACGACTGATTACAGAATCTTAGTTGCTTTTACAAATGCTTTTTTCCAGTATTTTTCTGACAATAAAGAAACAATAACTCCTTTCGAAGATGTTGCATGAACAAAACTAATTTCTCCTTTTTTATGAGAAACAACTAACCCAACATGGTTAATGCTTTTTCTTCGGTTAGAAGTTCTAAAAAATAGTAAATCCCCTTTTTTAACTTTACTTAAAGCGATTTTTCGACCCTTTTTAGCCATATCTCTTGATACTCTCGGTAAATGTATATTTTCATCTCCAAAAGCAACATAAACAACTCCAGAACAATCAATTCCACTTCTTGTTGTGCCCCCAAATCGGTAACGAGTACCTTTAAATTTTAAGGCATTTGCAACTATTCTATCAACCTTAGTAATAGGTTTTTTATTGTTTTTAACAACTCTTTTAGAGGATGAGCAAGAACTCATTACCACAGAAAAAACAACAACTAAAACTAATATTTTCTTCAACTTATCTTTTATTTTATTTTACTAACAATTTGTTTAGCAACTTTTTCAGAAGCGCCTTTACCTCCTAGTAATTTTTCTAATTCAAAATACTCTAAAAACAACTTTTCACGATGACTCTCTTCTAAAATCTTCGTTAACTCTGTTTTTAAATTTTTACTATTAAAATCATTTTGAATTAATTCCTTTACTACTTCTTTATCCATAATTAAATTCACCAAAGAAATAAATTTTAAAGTAATGATTCTCTTCGCAATCTGGTAAGAAATATTGCCACCTTTATAACATACAACTTGTGGCACTTTAAACAAAGCTGTCTCTAAAGTTGCTGTTCCGGAAGCAACTAAAGCAACATAAGAAATACTTAGTAAATCGTAAGTTTTATTGTTGATGAAACTGACCTTTCTTTTTGCTATAATTTTCTGATAAAAGCTTAAATCTTGACTTGGTGCGCCTGCGATTACAAATTGATACTCAGAAAAATCATCAATTAAAGACAACATTACGGAAAGCATTTTTGTAATTTCTTGCTTTCTACTGCCGGGCAATAGAGCGATAATGGGTTTGTTAGTTAAATTATGCTCTTTCTTAAAAGCTAATTCATCTACTTGTTTTCTATCAGCAATTCCGTCAATTAATGGATGACCAACAAACTGAACTTTGTAATCGTATTTTTCATAAAATGCTTTTTCAAAAGGAAGAATTACAAACATTTGATCTACATCTCTTTTGATAGCTTCTAATCTGCCAGCTCTACTTGCCCAAACTTGCGGAGAAATATAATAATTGGTTCTAAAGCCTTTTTCTTTTGCCCATTTTGCAACACGTAAATTAAAACCTGAATTATCAATGAAAACAATAACATCAGGATTAAATTTAGCAATATCTTTTTTACAAAATTTGATAAAACCTAATACTTTAGATAAATTCATTAACACTTCAAAAAAGCCCATAAAAGCTCTTTCTTTATAATGACTTACTAGATGACCACCAGCGGCTTGCATTAAATCTCCACCCCAAAAACGAATATCTGCATTTGCATCTTCTTGATACAATGCCTTCATCAAATTTGAACCATGTAAATCCCCGGATGCTTCACCAGCAATGATATAATATTTCATACCTTCTAAATTAGAAAAACTTTAAAACTAAAGTTGTAAATGCAATTAAAATGGTTGCTAGTAAAACTCCTTTCGCCTTGTAGTCTTGCCTTTTTTTAATAAAAACAAAAAAAACAAACAAATTAGGAATGGCTGCTAAAGACAATACTTTACCATACAATCTTCCTTCTTTAATTAAATCTATAGTTTCGTAAAATTCATATCTCGAAAAATATTCTAAATACAAGAACACGCCGCCAAAAGTGGCAAACAAAGAAATTAAAATTCCTATTAAGACATCCTTTTTTATAGTTCCCATGAATTTAATTTTTGAATCATATGATGCGCTGTCATATCAAATTGAACAGGAACCAAAGAAATATAGCCAGTTTCTAGAGCATATATATCTGTATCCTGACCTTTGTCTTTATTGACAAACTCACCGGAAAGCCAATAATATTCTTTACCCATTGGATTTTTACGTTTATCAAAATTTTCTTTCCAATAACCATTTGCTTGTCTGCAAATTTTTATCCCTTTAATCTCTTCTTTCTTTAATTTAGGAATATTTACATTCAATACAATACCTTCTGGAATACCATTAAGCAAAGCATTTAAAGTAATCATTTTAATGTATTCTTCTGATTGCTTAAAATCTGCATGCCATTTAAAATCTAACAAAGAAAAACCAATTGCTGGCACACCTTCGATCCCTGCCTCTATTGCCGCACTCATTGTACCCGAGTAAATTACACTTATTGAAGCATTAGATCCATGATTAATACCTGAAACACACAAATCTGGCTTTCTATTTAAAATTTCATTCACAGCCATTTTAACACAATCTGCAGGTGTACCAGAACAAGTATACTCTAACTGTGGTCCTTCATCAATTGTTATTGGGTTGCAGGTCAAAACATTATCAACTGTAATTGCATGTCCCATTCCACTTTGTGGACTATCTGGTGCAACTACAACTACTTCCCCTATTTTATTCATTATTCCAATTAATGCTCGTAAACCTGGAGCAGTAATTCCATCATCATTAGTTATTAAAATTAATGGTTTGTCTTGCATGTTTGAATTTTTTAATACAAATGTAATTGATTTTATATTATTTTCTTTTTAACATTTTGTAAAGAATAAAATTTTGCTATTTTACGTAATATTGTAGTAAATCAAAGTTGTTTTTTATCATTTTAAGATTTAAAAAAATAGAAATTATTTTTGCTGTTTTAAAAGAAATTTATTTATTACAAACGGGATTATTTTATTAGATTAGCAAGTAACAACTCGCAAGCACAGAAACATTATCAGGATATAAAATTTATGAAAAAGAAATTTAAAATCACTACAATTCTATTAGCATCCCTAATATTCTTAATAAGTATAAGAGCTCAAGCATCAAATACTAACTCAGATCCTGAAAAAGATAAAATTTTAATATATATTTTAAGGAATATTCTCACTAGAAGTCATTTTGTTGTAAAAGACATGAATGATGATTTTTCTGAATATGTATTCAATGAATTTATTAACGGACTAGACCCTAATAAACGATATTTTACCCAAAATGATATTAAACTTTTTTCGAAATTTAAATATGAAATTGATAATCAACTACTAGTAGAAGATGTCTCTTTTTACAATTTGGTATACGAACAATTTACGAATAAAATTAAAAATGCAAAATCTTATTATGGAGATTTATTAGCTAAACCTTTCAATTTCAAGAAGAAAGAAACTATTGATGTGGATTACGAAAAAGTCTCGTTCGCTAAAGATGAAAATGAATTAATAGAATACTGGCGAAAGCAACTAAAGTTAAGTACATTAATTAGAATACAAGATAAAGTTAAAAAACAGGAAAAAGAGTTAATAAAAGATGAAGAATACAAACTTAAGAGTTTTGAAACTATAGAAGAAGAAGCGCGCATAGAAGTTCTTAATAATATGGATGATTTATATATCAGAATTGAAGAATTAGAGCATGAAGATTGGTTTTCTACTTTTTTAAATAGCGTTGTTGGTGCGTTTGATCCACATACAACATACATGGCTCCGAGTATTAAAGAACGTTTTGATCAAAATATGTCTGGTAAACTAGAAGGAATTGGTGCTAGATTGCAGAAAAAAGGAATCTATACACACGTTGTCGAGTTGGTTTCTGGAGGTCCAGCATGGAAACAAGGAGAACTCGAAGCTGGTGATATTATTTTAGAAGTTGCGCAAGGAAATGAAAAAGCTTTAGATATTGTCGGTATGCGTCTAGATGATGCTATTAAATTTATCAAAGGTAAAAAAGGAACCGAAGTAAGACTCACCGTTAAGAAAAAATTAGATGGTTCTAACAAAACAATTTCAATTACCAGAGATGTCGTAGAACTCGAAGAAACTTTCGTAAAGTCTAGTATTGTTGAAAAAGAAAGTGAAAAATATGGCATTATTAATTTACCCAAATTTTATATAGATTTTGACGAAAAAAACTACAGAGACTCCGCAACAGACATGGAGAAAGAAATTGAAAGATTGAAAAAAGAAGGTGTTACAGGATTGATTATAGATTTAAGAAATAACGGAGGTGGTTCATTAAAAACTGCTATAGAAATTAGTGGTTTGTTTATTAATGAAGGACCTATTGTTCAAGTAAAATATAGAGGTGAAAACCCAATTATTAAAAAAGATATTGACCCAAAGATTCAATGGGAAGGTGCTGTGGTAGTTCTTGTAAATGAATTTTCTGCCTCAGCATCAGAAATTTTTGCAGCTGCAATGCAAGATTACCAGCGAGCTGTTATTATTGGAGGAAACCAAACTTATGGCAAAGGCACTGTACAAAGTTTACTACCAATTAATCAGTACACGAAATACAACAAAAATTTAGGAGCCCTAAAAATGACCATCCAAAAATTCTATAGAATTAATGGTGGTTCAACTCAAATTGAAGGTGTTTATTCAGACATCGCTTTACCAAGTAGATATAGTTATATGAAATTTGGTGAAAGAGATTTAGATGGTGCATTAATATGGGATAAAGTAAATCAAGCAGAATACACTCAAACAAATTCTTATGAAAACTTTTCTGAAGTAATCTTCAACAGCAAAAAAAGAATTGCTTCTGATTCTAAATTTATATTGATAAGTGAATATGCAAAATGGTTAAAAGATAATCAAGATAACACTTCTTTTTCTTTAAACTATAAAACGTTCGACAAAGAAAATATAGCCCAAGAAAAAGGAGCTCAAAAATTTAAATCTGTCTTCGATTATAAATCTGATTTAAATTTCACCTCTCCAAAATATGAGCTTTCTCTCGTTAAAAAAGATACCGTTTTAGCAGACAGAAGATTAGCATGGCACAAAAATTTATCTAAAGATGTGTACGTTTTTGAAGCACTAAATGTTTTAAGTGAATTAAAACTAAAACCATGAAACAAGTAGTAACTTATTAAAATGCGCACAAAATTTATAATATAGCCTTATAACATTTCATATTATCAGGATTTTAAATAAACTAAAATGAGTTTTAAAGTAACATTTACCTCAAAATGGTCTGATTTTGACCCAAACAGACACATGCGTCACACGGCATACAATGATTATGCAGCAGAAGTTAGGGTAAGATATTTTAGAGATCAAAATTTCTCCTTAGAAGAATTTACACAACACAATATTGGTCCTATTTTATTTACGGAAGAAACTTCTTTTAGAAAAGAAATACATTTAGGAGAAAACATTACTGTAGATCTTAAACTATCTGGTTTATCTAAAAATAATGAACGTTGGAAAATAATACATAACGTTTTTAATGAAGCTGGAAAATTATCAGCAATTATAAAAGTATATGGAGCTTGGATAGACCTAACTAAAAGAAAGCTGACAGTTCCGCCAGAAGCGGCCAAAAAATTGTTTGATCATGCTGAGCGAAGTGAAAATTTTGAAGAAATATCACTCACAAAAAATTAAAACAGAAAAACGTCTAAATAATTAATTTAGACGTTTTTTTTATTTTAAACCTTAATTAGCATTTTATGCGAAATAGGCATATATACCAATAACAATAGCACAAATAATTATACCGGCTAATTTCACATGCTTCCAAGGTTTTATATCTACTTGCTGAGTATATTCTTGAACAAAGTCTGTTTCTCTTGGCTTTATCCTACCTATAATTAACATAATTACGATATTTAAAACGAAAAGAATTGCCATTACGTCTAAAAAGTGAGGATACGCTTTTGCCTTTATTAAAGCTAATTCAGCAACATCCGTAATCCCTTTTGATTTTGCACTCTCTAAAGCAGTATCTACAAAATAAGGCTGCATAAAAAACTGACTAATTATGTATAATAAACATCCAGAGACAAGGCCAAATTTAGCCGCAATTGCAGGAACTCTTTTTGTTAAATATCCAACAATAATAATTGTTAAGATAGGAATACTATAAATCCCATTAATTTCTTGTAAATAAGCAAAAAGACTACCGGCATTGGCAATTAACGGCGCAATAAACATCGAGGCAATCGCTAAGACAACTCCAAACATTTTACCATATTTAACAACTGTTTTTTCGTCTGCATCTTTATTTATGTGTTCTTTATAAACGTCTATACCAAATAAGGTAACAGAACTGTTTAAAACACTATTAAAAGAACTTAAGATTGCCCCGAATAAAACAGCTGCAAAGAAACCAACCCATGCTTCTGGTAACACCTCTTTAACCAACATTGGATATGCACTATCTGCACTTTCTAAATTCCCTTTAAATAAGTGAAACGCAATAATACCTGGTAAAACTACAATTATTGGACCTAATATTTTAATGAAAGATCCTAATAGCAATCCTTTTTGTCCTTCAGCTAAATTTTTTGCACCTAAAGCTCTTTGTATAATTTGTTGATTTGTTCCCCAATAAAATAATTGGACAAGCATCATTCCCGTAAAGATGGTATAAAAAGGAACTGGATCTGTTGGCCCACCCATAGACTTAAATTTATCTGGATTTTCTGCTGTTAATATATTTAGTCCATCAATAATACTTCCATCACCACCAATCATCATTAATCCAAAAATTGGAATTAAAATACCACCGGCTAATAAACCAATAGCATTAATAGAATCTGAAACTGCTACAGCTTTTAAACCTCCAAAAACTGCATAAATAGATCCAATAATTCCAATTCCCCAAACACAGATCCAAATAGATTGTGTATGCGTTACTCCTAATAACTCTGGCACATTAAACATTCCACTTATAGCTAGCGATCCAGAATATAAAATTACAGGTAATAATACAATTACATAACCAGACAAAAATAATACTGAAGTTAATGTTTTTGTTGTCGTATCAAATCTTTTTGCTAAAAATCCAGGGACCGTGGTTAAACCTCCTTTTAAATATCTTGGTAATAAAAACATAGCAGTAACCACCATTGCAATCGCCGCAAGAGTTTCCCATACCATTACAGACAATCCGCTTTGATAAGAAGAACCATTAAGACCCACAATTTGCTCGGTAGATAAGTTCGTTAAAAGTAAAGAACCCGCGATTACTCCTGCTGTTAAGCTTCTTCCTCCCAAAAAATATCCATCAGAAGAAGACTCTTCCGTATTCCTAGTCGCAAAATAAGAGATAACGGCTACCAATATAGTAAAACCTAAAAATGTTAAAATCTGCATCATAATTTTAGTTAGTTAAATTTTTTAATATTCAAATATATGTATATTAATCTTAGGTTAATAATAAATAAACTGTTTTTAACAAACTGGTAGGTACTGGTAGGTTTTTATTGTAAAAATTGTACATTTGTGCAATATATGATTAAAGTTAAAAATACAATTGGGGTTCCAAAATACAAACAAATCATCTACAGTATTGAGGATGCTATAAAAAATGGAAACTTAGAAAAAGGAGACAAACTGCCCTCTATTAACGAGATTAGAAATCTCAATAAACTTTCGAGAGACACTGTTTTAACTGCTTTTAACGAATTGAAAAACAGAGGTATCATTACACCTGTGGTTGGCAAAGGATATTATGTATCAAGTGAAAACATAAGTATTTATCAAAAAATATTTTTACTTTTTGATGAATTAAACTCCTTTAAAGAAGATTTATACAATTCATTTTTAAAAAATTTAGGAGAACATATTCAAGTAGATATTTTCTTTCATCATTTTAATGAAAATATTCTACACAAATTAATAAACGATAATACTGGCGCATATAATTATTATGTAGTGATGCCTGCCAATCTAAAAAACACACTCAATAGCATACAAATATTACCAAAAGATAAAGTATATATACTTGATCAATTGCATGAAGATTTATCAGATTATCCTGCCGTTTATCAAAATTTTGAAAAAACACTTTTTGACAACTTGACAAAAGCATCGCATTTAATAGAGAAGTACACTAAGCTAATTTTAATTTTTTCGAAAGACAAACAACCTAAAGGAATACTAGAAGGTTTTAAAATGTTTTGTGAAAACAAATCTATACCGTTTGAGATCTTATCTGAGACAAAAGAAGAACCATTGGTGAGAGGTGAGCTTTATATAATTCCTGATGATAAAAATTTATTGAAAATTATTAAGAAACTAAGAAGTCAGAATTTCACTTTAGCGCGAGATATTGGAGTAATTTCTTATAACGATACTTTACTAAAAGAAATTGTTGAAGGCGGTATTACAACCATAACAACAGATTTTAATGAGATGGGAAAAAACCTGGCTCAGATGATACTAAATAAAAAACAAGAGAAAATAGAAAATCCAAACAAACTTATCATTAGAAATTCAATTTAACAGCTGTGTACAAAATAAACCACAACAAAGAGACAAACACTTTAGAAGTGCAAAATTCTGATAATTCTGTCCTTGGAAAAATTTACTTAAACCAAGGGGGTAGTCTGCAAGAATTAACCATTGGAGGAGAAGCAGTTATTCAAGACTTAAGTCCATTAGATTACACAAATTCCTTTGCCTCCTCAATTTTATTTCCCTTTGCAAATCGAATTAAAGACGGAGTTTATTCTTTTAACAATGAAAAATTTCAATTAGAAAAAAATCAAGCCGAAGAACAAAATGCACTTCATGGTTTTGTCCATAACAAAATATTTAAAGTAATTGTAAAAGAGACTTTAGGTAATACCGCTAAAATAACTTTAGCCTACAATGAAGTTCATAAAACAAAAGGTTTCCCATATACATACTTCATTCAAGTAACTTATATTTTTCAGGATAAAACTTTAAGTTTACAGGTAACGGTAAAAAATACAGATTCTAAAGCTTTTCCTTTCACAATAGGATGGCATCCATATTTTGTTAGTGGTAACTTATCAAAAAGTACCTTAGAATTTGATTGTGACAAAAAATTAATTCTTGGAGATAGAAATATTACCAAAGGTGTCGAAGAGGTTAAAAATAAAGTAGCATTAAATATTGAGAATAAACAATTAGATGATTGTTGGATTTTAAATTCTGATAAAGTTCTGTTTAAAACGCCAAAATATCAATTAAACTTTTCTTCTTCTGTAAAAGATAATTTTTTACAAGCTTACACCCCGCCTATGTTAAATACAATAGCTATAGAACCAACAACTGGTGTTTCAGATAGTTTTAATAATAAAATAGGCCTACAAGCTTTACAACCAAATAAAGAATATAAAATTACTTGGAAAATAAACATAAATAATATTCAACGATACTAAAATGAGTGCAACACTAATTAGGGATGTTAAAGACACATTCATCGAGAAATTTAAAACAAAACCTCTATTAATTTTTTCTCCAGGACGAATCAATATTATTGGAGAACACACAGATTATAATGATGGCTTTGTATTTCCGGCAGCTGTAAATAAAGGTATTGCAGCAGCCATTCAAAAAAGTGATTCTGATAATTCTACAGCAATTGCTCTAGATTTAAATAGTTCAATAGATTTTGAACTAGATAAATTAAAACCCTCTAAAGAAGGAAGTTGGGAAAATTATGTTTTTGGTGTTGTTGCAGAAATTCAAAATAAAAATAAAATTATAGGTAATTTTAATATCATCTTTAAAGGAAATATTCCTGGAGGAGCTGGGATGTCATCTTCTGCTGCTTTAGAAAATAGTGTTGTTTTTGGACTAAATGAAATTTTTAATTTAGGATTAACTAAACACGAAATGATTTTAATATCGCAAAAAGCAGAACATAATTATGTGGGTGTAAAGTGCGGAATTATGGATCAATATGCAAGTATGTTTGGTATTAAAGAAAATGCTTTACACCTAGATTGCAGAACGATAGCATCGAAACCTTATGAAATAGATTTTAAAGAGCATCAATTAATGCTGATCAATACAAACGTAAAACATAGTTTATCTGATAGCGCATATAACGACAGGCGTTCCGCTTGCGAAGCTGTTTCTGAATTATTAGGCATAAAAGCATTGAGAGATGCTTCTGAAGCAGATTTAGTGACGATTAAAGACAAGGTTACACCTGCAAACTATCAAAAGGCTTTATATGTTATACAAGAAAACGAAAGAACACTAAAAGCGGCAAAAGCGATTGAAGAGAATGATTTAGAACTATTAGGTTCTTTAATATATCAATCTCATGAAGGTTTATCAAATAAATATCATGTTAGCTGTGATGAATTAGATTTTTTGGTAGACCAAGCTAAGCAAAACAAACAAGTTTTAGGTGCAAGAATGATGGGCGGCGGATTTGGTGGTTGTACTATCAATTTAGTTTCAAAAAGTGAGGCAAAATCATTTGCAAAAAACGCATCTAAAGCATATCAGAATAAATTTAAAAAGGACTGTTCTGTATATTTTATTGAACTTTCTGAAGGAACACATATCGTAAAATAATCACTTACAAGACTAAAAATATGAGTAATACTAGTTTACAAGACTATTCGCATAAGCGATATAATATTCTTACGGGAGAATGGGTTTTAGTTTCTCCACATAGAGCTAAAAGGCCTTGGCAGGGGCAAAACGAAGCTGTAAATAACGAGAAGAGACCATCTTATGATGAATCCTGCTATTTGTGTCCTGGAAATACAAGAATTAATGGAGAAGTAAATCCAGAATACACAGATGTTTTTGTTTTTACAAACGATTTTGCAGCTTTGCAAAACGATTCGCCAACATTTAATGTAAACGACGGACTTTTAAAAGCACAGAGTGAAACTGGCATTTGTAAAGTAATTTGCTTTAGCCCAGATCATTCAAAAAGTTTGGCAGATATGTCAGCTTCAGAAATTCAAAAAGTAGTTTTTACTTGGCAAAAAGAGTTTAAAGAGTTATCTGAAAACCCTAAAATTAATTATGTACAAATTTTTGAAAATAAGGGTGCAGTTATGGGGTGTAGTAATCCACATCCACATGGACAAATTTGGAGCCAATCTTCTTTACCAAACGAAGTTTTAAAAAAAAACACACAACAATTAGACTACTATAATATAAACAAAAGTAGTTTGCTTGGTGATTATTTAACACAAGAATTAGATAAAAACGAGCGTATTATTTTTGAAAATGATGGTTTTGTTGTATTAGTTCCTTTCTGGGCTGTTTGGCCATTTGAGGCCATGATTGTTCCCAAAAAACAACAAGTGAATATTTTAGAGATGACTGAGGATGAAACTTTACAATACGGAGAAGCAATTGCTGTTCTTACAAAAGCTTATGATCAAATTTTTAACACTTCTTTTCCTTATTCTAGTGGTATCCATCAAGCACCAACAGATGGAAATGCAAACAAGCATTGGCATTGGCACATGAGTTTTTATCCACCATTATTAAGAAGTGCTTCTGTTAAGAAATTTATGGTAGGTTATGAAATGTTTGGAACACCTCAAAGAGATATTACTCCAGAACAAGCCGTAAAAATGATAAAAGACTGCCTGTAACATAAACAGATTATTAAAAAGTAAAATAGCTTCTCTTAATGAGAAGCTATTTTTTTTAAAACGAATACCATAGCTTTTTCTTGAACTATTGTTTTAGTCTTTCTATAAAATTTTGAAATTCATATGACTATATCAAATGGATTTGGAATCTACTACTAAAAAACTAGAAGCTTCATGAGTTCCAAAACAAGGGAATTCTTGTATCATGATAAGTAAAGAATCTCCTTTTTTGGTTTTAAAATCTTTTTGAGTAAATGAGACCTTGTATTTTTGACCTCTATACATTCCTCGATGTAAACCAACCCCGATTTTAATAACTTCACTAACTTCTATTTGACACACCTTAATTTTTCTGATTCCACAAATTTCTTGAGGCTCTTTGTACACCTCACTGATTGTTACTTTTGCATGAATCATATTGGGTTCTACAGAATCATCATTATCTGCAATAGGTTTAGTATGCATAAAAGATGGATTCTGTATAATTGGCTTTTTCGTTGAGCAATTGAATAGTACTGACAAAAAAGAAATTAAATAAACAAATGTTTTAATATGTATCGTTTTATATTTCATATTTTTCATATTACAAGTTGATAAAAACGACTAGTAAATTAAATGAACTAGACGTTTTTATCAATTAAACATGAAGTTATTTAATAATAATTTTTTTCGTAGTTTTTTTAACTCCATTATTAACTTTCAATATATATATACCTGATGATATGCTACTTAGATTTATGTTTTGGTCAAAATATTGAGTTGGCTGATACATTTTATGAAATACACTTCTACCATGCACATCATAAACTTGAACATCTACATCTGATGTTGAACTCGTAGAAAACTTCAACCTAAATTCACCCTCATTTGGATTAGGATAAACCTTAAAGGCTTCTAACTCAAAATTCTCTGTGTTTAAAGTTTGAGCTTCTCCCATAATGTAGAATAATAAATCTTGCTCTTTTGGAGGTAAACCATTCATAAAGTAAATATCAGGAAAACTTGTCCAATCAGTATGCTTTAAGGAGACATTACTAAAGTTAATAAAAGAAAAATGAAGAGAATAACCCTTTGGATTTTTAAACATTGCCTCGTTCCCAGTAATATTTTCAGTCGTATCCCAATACCAAGCATCAAAAAATGGTAACGAAGTTACATAAGGATACGCCGAAATCCAATATTTACCCGGTTGTAATTCTACAGATTGAGGAAACGGTATGTTTAAATTAAATTTTCCGTCGGGGTCTTTAACTAAATTTAAACCACTTACCTTACCTGTAGTATAAACTATGTTACCTGGTTCACCATTATTATCTTCATAAATATTAACACCCGCTTCTTTAATTGAAGCATTTGCATTTGTTAGAGAACCACCACCTTTACCAAACAAAAATACTCTGTTTAAATTCCATGAAACACCCTCTGGCACAACAAAATCGTCTGCACAAGTTCCAACACCATCTTTCTGAACATCAAAAAAACAAGGTGTTAAAAATGCGTCCTTAACATGCGATTGGTCGTAAACACCTATCTCTCTAATATCAGCTTTCACAAGCATTGTGATGGTTTCTACACCAGAAGTACCTTTTATAACAATATCTACTTTACCCTTTTTTGCGGGATCTATATTCGTAAACTGTAATTCTTCACCAACAAGATTAATAGAACATAAACTAGGGTTAGAATTACTTTCAATAGTCATCGCTATAGGACTATTTGTAGAACTCATAATATTTTCAGATACATCTAAATTATAAGATCCTAAATCATTGCTTATTTTAACGTTATTGATGTTTTCTGCACTAAGTGTAACCTGAGGTCTAGGATTAACAGCGAAATTTGCGCTAAACAAACCATTTCCATGAGTTGTAGCCACTGCAAATCCATCTTTACGTGTTATTACATGTGATACCACAACATCTTCTATCGTTTCTGTACCAATATCTAATGTTTCTCTTGTCCAAATTGTATTTGTGCCAGCTAGCGTTTCGGTATAATATAAGCCCGTACTTGTACCTACTAAATAACCTTCATTATTCCCAATTATGGAAAACCAACGCACAGACGGTCCATTTCCAGAACCATCAGGATTCTCCTCTAAATTTCCACTAATATCTGTCCAAGAATTACCTTCATTTTCACTCATCCAAATGCTTCTTACCCCATAGTTTGATTTTGTAATAAATACACGATCTGAATTCGTTGGATCTACATAAACACAGCCAATTGGTCCTGCTCCCAAACCTTTTCCTTGAGCCAAATTACTACTGCGAGTGGCTGTTGGTAAATGGGCATTATCTACTCTAAAAATACCTCCACCTTCTGCACCAAAATAAAGTTTATGATGTTCTGGGTAGGTAGACACATCTAAAGATAAAATATTTGATCCCAAAGTATTACCACTAATTTTAGACCAATTAGTACTTGTTGGTGCTATTGAACCTTTTGGTATTTCATCCAAATTTTTATTTACAAGCATATTTCCCCCTCTAGGCATATACATTATATTATCATTGTTATGATCTAAAATAAAAGGAGACACAAAACCAAAGCTACCACTAGAAATAGATGGTGTTACTCTCGTACTCATAAAGTTATTTTGATTATCAAATTCTAATCGGTGAACAGATCCGTGTTGTGCAGATACATATAGTGTTTCACTCCCATCTGCAATAGCATTGTGACCGCCATCACCTGAATATTGAGAATACCAAGGATCATCAATATCTGTATTACCTCCAATCCACCAAGTACCATTATCCTGAAAACCTGCCAATAATTGGTTTGAAGTTCCAGAAGGATCAAAAGAGGCTGCTCTAGGTTGGGTTGTTAAATACTTATTATTAAGTGAGGTCCATACAGTTTTACCACTCGTAATGTTCTGTGTTAAGTGTAATCCACCATCTGAAGCTGAAATTGCTTTAGATGGGTTAGAGGGAATAAATACCAAATTGTGTATATCTGGGTGATGATTTTCGTACAACTCATAATTGTTGGCTCTACTATAACCTCCTATCCATCCACTCTTATTAGCTGTTTGAGAAAAACCATTTGTAGAACGATACAAACTTGTTCCTCCTATATACACCATATTTGAATCTGAGGGATTCACTTTTAAAACCATGTTGTACCCTCCTTGGGAATCAAAATTTCCAGTATTTCCAAGATTGTAAGGTAGTCCGGACGACCTATTTTCCCAGGTATCATTATCTACTTGATATCTCAATAAAAAAGATTGCTCACCACTTACAATATTATCAGCCAAAAGCCATACAAAATTTTCATTTGACGGGTCTACCGAGACAACTATTCGACCAAGATAAAGCGCTGTGTCATCCAGTAGAGTTGGCGTAATATCTGTCCAGGTATTTCCATCTGAAGATACAGAAATACGTGAATGAACATTTATATTGTTATTCGATGCATCAACTCCATCCTCTTTACTAGAAGTCACATAAATTTTACCTGTAGCACTAATTTCTACCTCAGTAAAACTGCTTTGTGTTGCATCAAAAACTTTTTCTATAGTACTAAGGTCAGATGATTTTATTCTATACACACCATGAGGTGCTGCAAAATATAAATCTCCGTTTAGAGGGCTTACAGCCAAATCGTTTATGTAATCAAAAATATCAACCGATAAAACATTTAAATTGTTTGTGCTCTCAATTCTTGTCCAACTTAAGCCACTATCTGTAGATTTATATATTCCAGTTCCTTGATATACACCACCGATTATATTTGCTGAATTACCGAATAACTCACCAGAACTATAATACCAAATATTGGTAAATCCTGGCCTTGGGTCTTGAACTATCGCTGTTATACCCGGGTTTTGTTCTGCTAAAGTTACACGAGTCCAACTTACACCAGTATCCGTAGAGCGCCATAATCCACCGCTTACACCTCCTGCTAAAATAATATTCTCGTTATCTAAATCTAATGCCAATGCTCTTGTTCGACCACCAACATTTCCAGGGCCTCTCGCATTCCAAACTGCTGGCCCTTGAGTTTTTGCATTCGTTAATTTTAAATTCTTTGATCTTAATTTTTTTAGAAAGCTTCCTTTCGGTAATTTTTTAGCAAACTCTTTTTCTTTAACTTTTATATTTTTAGGTATTTTACCGGTATATGGGTTTTTTAACATCTTGAACTCATAAGCAATACGATCTGCCGCTTTGTCTCCAGGCATCATATTCTTTTTCGTTTGCTGTTTACCCGTTTTACTATCGTATAACTTGGTATTTTTATAAGCCACATGCCCTCCCTTTGTAAGACTAAAATTAGCCTTAGTTTTCTGAGCATTCATCATAAATATTCCCGAAAAAAATATTCCAATTAAAAGCGTTACTTTTTTCATATATTTTAAATTCATAATTCTAATATTTACTAAATTTTTGTAATTGTAAAACTATAACTGCACGTTTTGGGATTAATTAAATATTGCTTGTGGGCTAATCCTCCTTTATCCCAACTATTATCGCCACCTACACCTCTTTGTTTGTAATCAATGTTTAAAAAAACTTTATTCTTTGGTTTTACATCTATAGTATGTCTTTGGTTTTTATAATTAGTGCTTGGTTCAAAATCTGATGTTGGATTATGGTGAGTTGAAAAACCAAATGGAACTCCATTCGCTTTAAAAAGAAGTCCTTTGCCACTTTTATTAAATAATTTTAAATATCTAGCATCAGTTCTATATCCATTTTCTTGTGGTCGAATGTAAGGCACGAAATACTCTGATACTTTTGCTTTATAAACCCCAACTTTAGACGCGTGGTTTCTATCCAAATAATTCTCAAAAGGCCCTTCACCATAATACTCGGTATTTTTATAATCATTTTTAAATACCATACTTATGCCATATCTCGGCATAAAATCAGGCACTTTTTTACCTTTAAGAGGGGTAAGTTTGGTACTTACTGTCAATGAACCACTTGCAGATACCTCGTAAGTAATTTTGTTGTGAGCATTAACAGACTCATGTAAAAAATTATAAGTAAAAGTTATTTTCTCTTTTGACTTTTTAGCATCAAAGTCGATAAGCTCCTTTTTCTTAGCAGCTTCTTTCCAATTAAAATACGCCTTATCCTGTTCACGCTTTTTAAATTTAAACGCTCCAAAATCGTTATCCGTTGGAGCTCTCCAGAAGTTAAAATCTACATCACCATCTAACATTTCTCGATCATCATATTTAATTGAAGCCAAACCAATATTTTGCTTATTAAATACATACTCAAAATCCTTCCCTTTTACAATATAAACATCGCCGTTTTGAGATAATTTTATACGTCCATTCACTTTAACGGATTCTTCTATTAACTGTGGTTTTTGAATTATAAATTGTTCTGACGCCACCTCATGTCCTGATTTTAACAATTTACCATCGTTTTTTGTGTGTGCATAAAGATTAACAAAATACTCTTTAGCAGGCTCCAAATTGTAGTTTAAGTTTATTTTTACTTGTGCTTTTTTCTGAGGACCAATAACCACATCATTTAATTCACCATTTTTGACAGATTTACCATCTTCTATTAATTGCCAACTAAAATTATACACTGAGGAATCAATAAAAAAGTTTTCATTATAAATTTCTATAGTATTGGCCTCTGGCATTGTAAACCAAATATTTTGATACGCTTTTTTAGCTTCAAAAACTCCGGGGTGTGGGGTTCTATCTGAACCAATTAATCCGTTGGCACAAAAATTTTCATCAGTATGAATTTTGTAGGATTTAGGTGTAAAATCACCACCATAAGCATAATATACCTCACCAGATGCTGTTCTTTTTTCAAGTCCTTGATCCATCCAGTCCCAAATAAATCCACCTTGAACATTACTATGATTACGCACCCACTTCCAGTTATCTATTATATTTCCTGTACTATTTCCCATAGCGTGACTGTATTCACACCAAATAAACGGGCGCCTATCTTCTGGACTTTTATTTACCTCTTTTGATAAGTGTTTCTTTTCAATTCCTTTTGGTCTGTTATACATCCAACCAATGATATCGGTGATTCGTTCATTGAGTTTATCATGAGCTACTTCAGTGCGTTCATAATGAACAGGCCTGGAAGAATCGTAAGCTTTCATCCAATCATAAGCCTTTTTAAAGTTGACACCTGCACCAGACTCATTCCCCATAGACCAATAGATTACTGAAGGATGATTGACATCTCTTTTTACCATTCTTTCAATTCGGTCAAGATGCATTCCTTCAAACTCTGTCTTTTGTGCTAAAGTTTCACTATCTTTATAACCATAGCCATGGGATTCTATATTGGCTTCATCACAAACGTAAATTCCATACTCATCGCAGAGTGCATACCATAGAGGATCGTTAGGATAATGAGATGTTCTAACGGCATTTATATTGTATTTTTTAAAGTCTAAAATATCTGCAATCATACTTTCTTTGGAAACTACATGACCATTTTTAACGTCATGCTCATGACGATTCACTCCTTTGATCAAAATAGGTTGACCATTGACCAACAATTGTCCATTTTTGATCTCTGAAGTTCTAAATCCAACTCTTAAAGAGGTGGCGTCAATAACTTTACCTGATTGATCAAATAATTCAAGTTCCAACGTATAAAGATTTGGCTTTTCGGCTGACCATTTTAACACATTGGAAATATGTTCTGAAAATTCAATTTGAGTTTGTGCATTCGCTATTAATGAAGATAATTCTTTTACAAGTGTGTTTTTATTATCTAATAATTTAATAGATATTTTTTTCAACGTTTTCTCTCCATCTTTTTGAAGCCCTAATGAAACATTTACATTTAATTTACCATTGGTATAGGTTTCCTTATCCAAACTTGCATCTACAACCACATTTTTTAGATAATGTTTGGGAGTAGCATACAAGTATACATCTCGTTCTATTCCGCTCAGCCTCCAAAAGTCTTGATCTTCCAAATAAGAACCATCCGACCATCTGTATACCTCCAATGCTACATCATTATCTCCCACAGAAACAAAGTCAGTTATATCAAACTCAGCTGCAGTTTTGGATCCTTCACTATACCCTACCTTCTTGCCGTTTACCCAAATATAAAATGCAGATTTCACAGCACCGAAATAAATAACTATTCGCTTGTCATTCCAATTATTATCAATGGTAAAAGTTCTTTTGTAACTCCCCACTGGATTAAAACTATCAGGAATGTACGGTGCATCTTTAGGGAATGGATAGATAACATTCGTGTAAATAGGAAAATCATAACCACTCATTTGCCAGTTGGAAGGAACATCAATATCATCCCACTTACTAACATCAAAATCTGTATTAAAAAATGACTTTGGCCTGTCTGCTGGCTTCATAGAATGTTTGAATTTCCATGTACCATTCAATAATTTGTAATTAGAGCGTTGTTGCCATTCTTGACTAAAACTACCATCTTCTGAGTGATAAAAAGTAGCTCGAGGCTCTGATCTATTAATTTGAAACACCGAAGCATCCTCATATTCAGGATGTTTTTGTTTCACCTCTGAAATTTTATATCTGTTAGGATGTGATTTGGTATATTCTTTGTTTTGTTTCAAACCCAAGAAAATAGGATCTTTTAATTGAGCAGACCAATCTGAATGTACCTTTTTTAGTTTTTGAAGCTTTTCTTTATTTTTTAGAGGTTGTTTTTCAGATAGATCTTTATTAACATCGAACAACTCCAGTTTATTATTCGCCTCTTTTACCAGCTTATACTCCTGATTTCTAATTGCTATTTTTTGCTCATCAAATTTTCTCCAAAATAAATACTCATGAGGACCTTCTTTTTTCTTACCGTCTAAAAACGGAACAATGTTTACCCCATCCAACTTATTCTTTGGACTTGCCTTAGCATAGTTTGCAACAGTTGCAAAAATATCTAATGAGATTACTGGATGATCATACGTTTGACCTGCTTTAATCATTTTAGGCCATTGCATTGCAAAAGGAACTCTAACTCCCCCTTCATACAAATCTCTCTTCTTCCCTCTCAGAGGATCATTATTTGAGCCGTTTTTGATGGGACCTCCATTGTCTGATAAGAAATAAACTATTGTATTTTTAAACTGAGCTGTTTCTTTTAATGCATCTAAAACGGCCCCAACACCATCATCTACCGCACTAACCATTGCAGCATAGGTTTTTCTTTTCTTGTTTTTTATATGCGGAAATCTATCTAAATATTTTTGTGTAGCTTGTAAAGGTGCATGTGGTGCATTGTATGCCAAATAGATAAAAAATGGATCTTTACGTTTCTTTTTGATAAAGTTTACTGCCTCTCTTGAAAGTGCATCAGTCAAATACTCCTCTTCTTCTATGCGCTTCCCGTTGTGTAATAATTTTGTTAGGTAACCATCTCCCTGGGATCTAACCTCAGAAAGGTCACTTAGTTTCCAATCTTCAGGAAAATATCGATGTCCGCCACTTAAAAAGCCAAAGTGCTCGTCAAAACCCTGCTTTAAAGGACGTTGCTTTTTATGAGTTCCTAAATGCCATTTCCCCAATGCCAGTGTATTATAGCCAACTTTGTTAATAGCCTCAGAAATCATTTCTTCTTCTACGGGTACTCCCTGATTGATATCATTAGGAGCCAACAATGGATTTCTGCCAAAACCAAATCGATCTTGATATCTACCAGTCATCAATCCTGCTCTACTTGGTCCACATACTGCATAACTCACATAGCCATTGGTAAACACCACTCCGTTTTTAGCAATACGGTCTATATTCGGGGTAGGGATTTCTTTACTGCCATTGAATCCCACATCTTTATATCCTTGGTCATCTGTTAAAATTACGATGACATTGGGTCTTGAATTCTGCTGTGCGAGAGCAGAAAAAGTGATTAAAAAACAAATCAACATCCACCCCCTAAAAATATTTTTACTCATTAATCTCCTAGTTATAAAATTCTTTACACGCAAAAATAAACTTACTACCACTCCAAACAAGGGGTACAAAAGAGCAAAATGAGGGGTAGATAAGGGCAACTAAATATCTACAAACAATTTTACCTGAAAAAAAAACCGCTAAACCTATCTGATTTTATACAACTCTCATTCTACGATTCAAATAGTAGAATTACTTTTTTACAAAATCACAGGAGTTTACAGCTCAATTGTTTCTCACTTTTTATAGTGTAAAAATACCACTTTTAAAATCTTTTAAAATAGAATTAGGACTTATCTTTTTTCGTGGTTTTCTTTTCTTGTTTTACAACTGACTTGTTATATTTAAAGTTTTATTTATAAATTATTTTTGAGTTTGAACAACTTAAAATAATAAAAACTCTCTCACTTTCATTCAATCTTTTTTCTATTGATAATTAAACTGTCGTAATAAAAAACGACCAGATTTTAAGCTGATCGTTTTAAAATAAACTAGTTAATTATTATTCAATAACAATTTTTCGGATTGTTTTACTTATTCCATCGCTAGCTTCTAATAAATAAACTCCTGATGACAAATTATCTAACTTAATACGATTATTAAAATCTCCTTTAATTGTGTAACTTTTATGATAAATATTACGCCCAGTGATATCGTTTATTTTTATGTTAATGATATTTGAAGTTTTCGATTTAAACTTCAATGTAAATTCGCCTTTATTTGGGTTTGGATATATAAGAAATCCATCTTGTTCAAATTGTTTAGAACTCAAAGTATTAGACTCTCCAATAATAAAGAACACATGGTCTGTGGGTAAATCCAGAAATACTTCTGATTGTGGTGTCCATTCATCGAATTTCATGTATGGATTACCGGGAATATTTCCCGTTTCATCCCGATAGCCTTCCGGATTTATAAACACTGCTTCTCTCCCAACAACGGTACTGGTATTCATCCATTCCCATCTCAATGCGTAGGGAAAATAACTTAAATGAGCAAAAACGGATATCCAATAGTTACCTGGCTGAAGCTCAGCTGGCTCCGGAAAAGGGACTTCGATATTCAATATTGAACGATCTGCTGAACTCTGATTATTTAAATCAACTACCTTGCCTGTCGTATAAACTATTTCTCCAGGCTTACCATTATCATCTGCCATAATCTCCACTTCAGCATTGTCTACTGCAATAACTCTTTGTGCTACAGATGTACCATATGCCAGTACTCTATCTACAGTCCAAGTTTCGCCTTCCGGCACCACAAAATCATCTGCAGCCCGAGCATGTCGTGTAGGCGTCAAAAGATCATCATAATTCGATGGTGTGCTAAAATACGATGTTGAAGCCTGCTCGTAGAGTCCAATTACTCTAATATCCGCTCTAACTATCATTTTTACAACTTCTAAGCCAGATGTACCTTTTATAACAATATCTACTTTTTCTGTTTTATTAGGATCTATGTTGGTAAATTGAAGTTCTGACCCTGCCAGGTTAACCGTGCATAAAGTCGGATTGGAATTGCTCTCGATAGAGAAAGTAATTTCACTTCCCTTAGAACTTGTAAACCTGTCTTCAATATCCAAAGTATAAGACCCAACTTCGTTATTGATTAAAAGATAATCTACATTTTCTGCGCTTAAAGTTGGATTAGGCCTGTCTTTAACCGCAAAATTAGCACTAAACATCCCATTGCCATGGGTAGCTGCTGCAACAAACCCATCGCTACGGGTTTTTACTTGAACTACCAAGGCATCCTCGATAGTTTCCGTGCCAATATTTAAAACTTCTCGGGTCCAAATTGTATTATTACCGTTAATAGTTTCTGTATAGTATAGACCAGTGCTAGTCCCTACTATATACCCATCGTGATTACCAATCATACTAAACCAACGTACTGACGGACCGTTCCCTGAGCCATCCGAATTCTCCTCAAGATTACCACTAATACTTTTCCAAGTTTCCCCAGAATTTTCAGTCATCCAGATGCTTTTTACACCATAATTGGACTTTGTAACAAATACACGTTCATCATCTGTGGGATCTACATATATACAATTAATACGTCCTGGTCCCATTCCCTTATTAGCTGCTAAATTACTACTTCGTGTAGCCCCTGGTAAATTAGCATTATCTACTCTAAAAATTCCACCTAATTCTGCACCAAAATAAAGCCTATGGTGCACCGGATAAGTGGAAACATCCATAGCCGTTATTGACGAACCTAAAGGATTTCCATTCACGGTAAACCAATTGGTACCAGTTGGCTGCTGGTTTGCACTGGAGATGTCATCTAGATTATAATTAACCAACATACTACCAGCTCTCGGCATATACATTATGTTATCGTTATTATGGTCTAGCAAAAAGGGTGTTATAAAACTAAAATTTCCTGAAGCAATGGATGGTGTTATTCTTGTAGAACTATAGGAGCTGCTGTTCGAATCGTACTCCAAACGATAAACATTAGCAAATTGTGAAGACACATAAAGAGTATTACCGTTGTCTGCAATGGCATTATAGGCCCCATCTCCGCCATACTGTTGATACCAAGGATCCTGTAAATAAGTTGAACTACCATACCACGAGCCGTTATCTTGAAAGCCGGCCAGCAAATTATCTGAACTTCCTGAAGGATCAAATGAAACCGCATAGGGATGCGTAGTTAAATAATTATTATTTAAGGATTTCCAACTAGTAACACCACTTAAGATATTTTGGGTAAAATGCAAACCGCCATCTGTTGCTGAAATCGCATTTGATGGATTGGAGGGCAAAAACACCAAATTATGCTGATCGGGATGATGGTCGGGGTACACATTCCAAGCACCTGAGAGACTATAACCTCCTATCCAACCAGAGTTGTTGATTTCGGTAGTAAAACCATTGTTGGAACGGTATAGATTTGTGCCTCCTACAAAAACAATATCCGAATTACTAGGATGTACTTTTATCATCATATTGAAACCACCTTGCGTATTAACACCAAATGTTTGATCTTTGGGTAAGCCCGAAGAACGATCTACCCAAGTGTCTGTATCCACTTGATATCTATATAAATACTCATCTCCTCGAATATTATCGGCGAAAATCCAAACAAAATTTTCGTCAGAAGGATCTATCTCGATCACAATTCTCCCAATATACAGTGTTGCATCAGACAATGCGGATGGTGTAATATCTGTCCAATTATCGCCATCGGTAGAAACTGATATTCGAGATGCGATATTGTTACTATTACCTGAACTATCTTGCCCATCTTCCTTACTGGCCGTCACATATATTTTCCCAGTTGGGCTAATATTTACCTCGGTAATAAAACTTAAATTGGCATCGAAAGCTAATTCCACAACTTCTGGAGCTGACGCTTTTATTCTATATACACCATTTATCGCCGAAAAATACAAATCACCATTAAGCGGGTTTACAGCAAGCCCATTTATATAATCAAAATCGGAATTGGTGTTAACATTCATGTCGTTGGTATCCACTATTCTGGACCAAGTAAGTCCACTATCCATAGATTTATAAATACCAGTACCTTGATACAAAGCGCCAATATTTTTGGCAGAAGTACCTCTTAATGAAGCAGAATTACCAAGGTGTTCTCCACTGGCATAGTACCAAATATTTCTCGAACCTGACCTGGGATCTTGAACTATAGCGGTGATACCAGGATTTTGATTTGCTGCTGTTACTCGATTCCATGAAGTCCCACCATTTATAGAACGCCATAAACCACCAGAAACACCACCTGCAAAAACAATGTTTTCATTGTCTAAGTCTAATGCCAAAGCCCTGGTTCTTCCACCAACATTACCCGGACCCCTGGCAGTCCAGGAAGCTGAACTTTTACTTTTGATATTGCCTTTATTTTTGGACATAAGACTTTTAAGCAAGTTGCCTTGGGGAAGTTTATTAGAAAATGACTTTTCCTTCTGACGGATATTTTTAGGAATTTTACCTGTATTGGGATTTTTTAACAATTCAAACTCGTAAGCAATACGATCTGCTGCTTTATCACCGATTATTTGTCTTTTGTTAGATGTTACACCAGATTTACTATCGTATAGTTTAGATCTTTTATATAAAGAATGTCCTGGAGTATTATTGAACTTTGGTGATTTCTCTTGAGAAATAACATTCAAGGAAAATAAGCTTACTATTAGGCCAATGGCGAAATTTTTTAAGCAAAAGTGATTTAACAACATATAATTTTAGTTTTTAGAGGATAAATTGAATTTAGGTTGGTAATTGTAAAGTTTATTCTAAGCGATTTAACAAATTATGATGATTCCGTTTTAATCATGATATCATTTGGTATTTCATTTTTTTATATTTTTCATACTTTTTTTAGAAAGTTCAACTATAGATATAAAACTATTTATACAAAAGAGTAATATCTATGAGTGAATAAAACCATCAGACAAAAATGATTTGTAAGATATTTTTGGATGCATATAGGTATAACTAATCGTTTATTGGGCAGTCCCGTAGTTAAATTTGTAAAATACCGTAAGTACTTTAAAAAGTAAAACCACTTAAGCAAATACTTGTTAAGTGGTTTCTATTATTTAGAGATTTTACTAAAGTAAGCGTCAGGTAAACGAATGGTTGCAGTTATATATTTACAAAAAACAACTCGATTTAGTGTGCTGCATTACCTTTAAAAAAAGCACCAATCATTTAAAATATTTGATTTACCTAATTCTTAATTTGGGGCTTTAATATAAAAATCTTAATATTTATTCCTTAATTATTTTATAAGTACCTACAGTATTATCAATAGTTACTTTCATTAAGTAAATACCGCTTTTTAAGTTAGAAATATTTACTTCTTTTCTTAAACCGTTTACAGGTGCGCTTAATGCATTCTGACCTAAAAGGTTATAGAACTCTACTTTCTCTATATTTTTAGAAGCAGATAAGTTTACAAAATTGTTTGTAGGGTTTGGCGCAAAAGAAAAGTTGTTGTCAGCCTTAAATTCTTTATTAGACAACGCACCTGCTATAATACTTATTTCGTCTAATACTATTGGAGAACCAGCTGCATCTGGTTGAAGAGCTATTGCTAAATAGTAATCAGTAGCATCACCCGTAGTAAACTCGAATGACGCCGAATTGTATTCAGTAGTAGACAAAGTACTTCTCTTTATTTTAAATGCACCATTATCTAAATACCCACCAGTTTGATCAGTCGCAGTTTGGACTACGTTCCCAGCATTCGTTACAACCTTAAATACTAAAACTTTTTCGTCATTACCTACATTATCGTTTTCTTTTCTTACTCTGTATGAACAAGTGTATGTAGTATTTGCGTCCAATATAACATTTTGGTTAACCTTAGCAGCACCGTCGCTACTGTCTACTTGGAGAGCATAAGTACCCGCATCTGGATTTGATGACACAACAGTACACCTTTCCGCAAACCCCAGGCTAGTAGCTACCCAAAATCCAGTTTCTTTGACGGCTGGGCTTGTTCCACCCTCTTCTACTTCTGTTGCACCTGCTGCACCCATTGTTTCAAAACCTCCATCGGCTATTATTTGTCCAAAAGATAAAGACGATACACATAACGCCATGATAAATGTAATTTTTTTCATAATTGTTTAATTTTATTAATTAATAATTTATTGTTGTAGCAAATTTAAATGTTTATCAACATAAACTTAGGGGTAAAAATGGTGCAATTAAAGGGTATTAAATGAGCAAAACTCTTACTTCTTACCCATTTTACAACAATTTATTTTATAATTAATTTAAAATGACCTGTACCCGAATTACTTTCAAGACTAATAAAATAGACACCTGCAGGATAACCTTCCATATTAAAAGGATATGTGTTGAGATGTTCTTCATTTTCAAATATATAATTCTTTATAGTTTGTCCGGAAATATTATGAATGGATACTATACTTCCACCCGCAAGATTTGAAACATTTATTTTAAATTCTCCTTTACTTGGGTTCGGAAAAACTTCTAAGTTGTAATTTAACGTATTATCAACAAAATCTATACCTAAAGTTTGGTCTACTATAGGGGTGTTACTAAAGTTAATAACCTGAGCATCTACAAGATATATAGCTGCAAAATTATCGTCACAATCAGGACAAGTAACTCCAGAAACGCAATCTGGGTTGTTTGGATGACATTCATCTATATAATTCGGATCAAAACGATATGCCAATGCTATTGGATTGCTTCCAATTTTATCTGTTAAGTTAATAATATCTGGCCGAGCAATTGCTCCTGGACACCAACCTGCACGACTATTGTACCAAGTACCTTGTTGCCCGTAACAATTATCTGGATTTGGGTTGCATCTTTTTTCTATGTCTTGCTCAAAAATTTCGTTGCCATCTGCATCTATAAAATTAATAGCATCGTAAAATTCTGCTGCATTTTGAGAGTTATTTGCACCCCAGCCATGACCTGTTGTCATTAAACGTAAATGAGAGTTTACAATATTGTTGTTGTATTTATAGTTAATTGTGGGTACTGGTTGCAAATTAGTTGGGTTTCCTAATGGAAAAGTTCCATCCCAGATTTCATCAACTTGCGAATAAAGATATTTTGGTGTACCTTTTTGATACTCGAAATCGAGAGTGATTTGCCAACCACCAGTTCCCCAAGTATCAATAAACATTTGCATATCAAATTCTCCTTGCAATAATGATGCGTAATCTGTAACATCTATCTCATGATCACAACCAACATTATAAGGCGTCATGTATCTAATAAGCTCTATCCAATTGCCATCTGGTGCTTTTATATTAATATAACCTTTTCTATCCCAGTCATCGCAGTTTCCTGTGGCAGAAGGACATTCTACCTTTAATTTAGCTATTATCTTTTCGTAGCTACCAACATGCTGTGGTAAGATATAGCTACCATTAAACCAACGGCTATTTGTTCCGTTAAATTCAATAACAACATCTTGCATAGTTGTTACCGTTTGTGAGTTTACAGTATTTGTTACATTTATAGTTCTTGTAATACTTGTGCTGGAACCGTTAGAGCCAGAGGCCGTAATATTAATGGCATGAGTACCATACCCCGAAGGAGTCCACCAAAAGGTGTAATCACCTTCTGAATTGCCCAAATTAATAGAAGTACCGTCAATTTCTATGTTTACATTATTTACTGCTAAATATGACGGACCACTCATCTCTGCATTGATATAAATGGGATAAGCGTGCAGCTGAGGCATTTCGATGGGAAAGTTCTCTGTTAACCGTGTACTTAAAATAGGTGTGAAATTTGAAACATCTGTAACGTTAAATGTTTGGAAAACTTGCGCATTATAATAATCGGTATTCCCTTCTTGTTCTGCCATAACCTCTACCGAACCTCCTGTTCCACTTAAAGTAATTTTATTGCCAGAAATTGTAGCCGGTCCATTAACAATACTGTAAGTAATATCCAATCCAGAACTGGCAACAGCATTTAAATTAAATGGAGCGGCATCGGTTAATTTATCAGAGATATTACTAAAATTAATAGTCTGATTTTTTTGTCCGGTTGATTCATCATCACTGAGGAAATACAAATCTCCCGTATGAATATTACCATAATTAGTATTAGTACTAGAAGTATATACCATTTTAACATAACGTGTAGAAACTGCACCGAAAGATTTTGCTTGTTTTGAAACATCACTATCACTTGTCCAAGAGAAGTTCCCTATTGTTTCTGGACTACCCCAGTTTATACCATCATTACTAAAATAAACCTCATAACCAATGGCCCTGTGTAAAGATTTAGCAGCGTTTGGTGTATAGACAAAACCACTAACATTATATGCACTACCAAGATCTATTTCTACAAAGGCTGGTAATGAAAAACCAGCATCATTATATAGTGCCCACCATGTTGAATCGCTATTGTCGAAAGCATGGGCTACAGGATGTGTAGTATTATCGCTGCTGTAATTTAAAACGGTGTAATTAGACTTTGGAATAGGTATACTTGCCCAAGTATTAGTATTTATAAAAATACTAAACATAGTAATCATTAGCGATTTTACAAATTTATACAGTATCGTTTTCATGATATAAGATTTATCTTTAATAAAGTTGTTTGTTATTTACCAAAACATTAATGACATTTTGGTGTGCTTTAATTTTTTTATGGATTTTAAAGCGTTGTTCAATCCTTTTTTAGCTAATTTTTAGTATATGAAAAACGTAGACCTTCCGAATTTATAGGCACAAAAGTAAACATCCAGTTTTGATGTTTTGTAGTACAAGGTACTTTCACCATTATTTCATTCCAACCTTTTTTTAATTGAATAACTGCCGGTTCTCTTAACCAATATAATTCCTCATCCGTCCAGGGTATTTCTCTATCAATACCTGTAGACCAACCTTTCTGTTTAAAAGGTTTCCATCCGGGATTCTCCCATTTAGGTCCTTTGAATACCTTACCATTAACCCATACTTTTCCACCATTAATATCCCAAGATTCATTTTTGGCAATTCCTGTATAAATTCTGTTGGCTCGTAAAGGAGACTCAAAATTAATATGCGCTTTTAAAGGTTTATCAAAATCACTAAAAATATAAGTTCTGGCATACACTGTTTCTCCTGGTTTTGCCTCTGGATAATGACCCTGTTTAGTATCTCTATCTTTAATTATTAAAGAGTTTCCTTTTGCATTTTTCCACAAAAGTGTCTTTCCTTGATATACTAATTTTTTATGAGCATTTTTAACAAGGCTATCTCCTTGATTTCTGCTAAAAGGGCCTAGGAGTTGCCATTGGGTATTACTTTGTTTAAAATATGGAAAAGGTAACTTGCTAAAATACTGCTCTTTGTGTGATAGCAAAAAATCTTCAAATGCCGAAAAATGATTTGCCGCTTTGGTTCCAGACAAAGGTAAATTTTGCTGATAAGCTTTTGGACTCGAAATTACATCGGCGGTCCATAATGACCAGGAGTAAGTTAGTAAAGATGTATAAACCGGATGTTGCAGATAAATATCATTTTCAGACCAAACGTTCACATCTGGCCATAAACAAAGTATACCTCCAAGCACCTTATTTTTGGACTTATAACCAATAGGTCTAAAAAACAATTGATTAACGCCTGACATCGGTTCAAAATTATTGATATAACTAAACTTTGAATCTATTTCAGAATAACCTTCAATATCATGCTTTTTTTTCTGTTCACCCCAAGCCTGTAGCGTCACTGTTTTAGGCATTTTTAATCCTGGTGTCCAAGCTACAACCTTACGCCCATGAGACTCAATATAATTTACCATTTTTAGAACAAACTCCTCTGGGTTACTAATTTTAACCTCATCAGAACCCATATGGAAAATTGGGACTAAATCTTTAGGTATTTCATTAAAAAACTCCTTCAATACGTTCTCAAGAATTTTCATACCCTTTTTTGATTCCATCCTACATCCCATAGATTTTATAAAGGAATCACTGTGACCAGGAATGTCTATTTCTGGAATGACGTTAATATGTTTGCTTTTCGCATACTTAATAAAATCACGGATTTCTTCATAGGTGTAATATTTACCGGGGTTTCTTGATGGTCTGTGATTTTTACCATCCGTAAGTTCTGGATACATTTTACTTTCAATTCGCCAAGCCGGACGATCAGTTAAGTGCCATTGAAACGTATTCAACTTGTACTTTGCCATAATATCCAATTGCTCTTTTAATAAAGCGATACTTTGAAAATTACGTCCAACATCTATCATAAATCCTCTAATAGGAAATTGAGGTTTATCCTTTATTTTACAAAGATGGATTTTGCTTGTATCGTTCTCAGTTTTTATTAACTGCCTTAAAGTTTGCAAAGCATAAAAGAAGCCCGCTTCGCCAGATGCAACAACATAAATACCTGATTTACTGACTTTCAATTCATATCCTTCTTTTAAAATTTTATCATTGTATTTAAACCTTAAAACAAACTTTTTTTGTTTATTAATAGTTATATTTTTTACCTTAAAAATATGATTGATTTCGCTGATTAATTGAGGTGAAATTTTTTCTACATCCTTAACATATATATCTGTTATCGCCAATTTATTGTTATCCCAAACGATGTTTTGAGGGTAAGGGATTAACTTTACTGGTGCACTCTCTAACTCTTTGGATGTAAACTTTGTTTCAAATATATTATCAATTATTGCTTTATCAGAAAGTTCTAGATTCTGAGCATTTAAACTTAAAGATACAAGGGAAAAACAAAAAATAATAGTAATTGTACTAATTACAGATTTTATGATTTTATTTGAATTTTTAATAAACATAGTAATGACTTGTATTTAGACTTTTTTGGTATATTTTTGAATTCACAAAAATGGTTTTTTAAACCGACTAATTGCTCTTATTCATTTTTTTTATTATTTCTAGCTCTCTCATCATTGCAGCTACTATTTCGGGATTTTTATCTGCTAAGTTATTTTGCTGACTTCTATCCTCTTTTAAATTATACAACTGCATATTTCTATCTCTTCCCGTTTCATTTTTCACCCATTTATTTACTCTTTTAGGACCTTTGTGAGGTGGAATTAAAACGTAATTTCCTTTAATGAATGAAGTAATATTATTTTGACCCAAAAGTAAATTTTGTCTACCTTCCTTGGATGTTCCTGTTAAAGCATCCAAAATATTTTCACTGTCAGGAGTTGTATTTTGTTGCCCTACCAAACTTGCCAAAGAAGCAGTTAAATCTATCTGGCATACAAGGGCATCAGAAACACTTGGTTTAATTTTTGCTGGCCAACGAACCATAAAAGGCACATGGGTTCCTGCATCAAATAAACTGTATTTACCACCTCTTAATCCTCCACGAGGTTTATGCTTACCGATTTTTGTTTCAGACTCATCATGATAGCCATCATCTAAAACCGGTCCGTTATCACTAGAAAAAATAACAATAGTATTTTCAGCTATCCCTAATTTCTCTAATTCATTCAAAAATTCACCTACAGCCCAATCAGCCTCTAAAATGACATCGCCTCTTGGTCCTAAACCAGATTTTCCTGCAAATCTAGGGTGTGGAATTCTCGGAACGTGTGGCTGGTGCAAACTATAAAATAAAAAGAAGGGAGTATCTTTGTGATTGTTAATAAAATTTTTGGATTCTCTTAAAAAATCATCACTCATATCTTCATCAATAAATAAAGCTGATTTCCCACCTTTCATAAATCCAATTCTTGAAATTCCGTTATGAATACTTCTATTATGACCATGACTAGGATGTACTTTTAATAATTCTGGATTTTCTTTTCCGGTTGGTTCACCCTCAAAATTACTCCTATAACTTACTGAAATAGGATCTTTGAGATCTAATCCATCAATATTATGATTTTTGACATACACTGACGGCACTCTGTCGTTTGTGGATGCCATAATATAAGAGTAATCAAATCCAATTTCTAGGGGACCTGGCTTAATATCTTCATTCCAATTCATATTTTCATCACCCAATCCTAAATGCCATTTACCAACAACACCCGTAAAATAACCCGCATCTTTTAACATGGAAGGCAATGTTTGCTTACCAATTTCAAACAATAAAGGAGCATTTCCTGGTAAAATTTTTGCCCGTTGGCTTCTAAAAGGATAAATACCTGATAGCATAGAAAATCTACTCGGTGTACAAGTGGGTGATGTGGCATAGCCATTTATAAACCTTATGCCCTCATTAGCAATACGGTCAATATTTGAAGTCAGTAATTCTGTTGCTCCATAACTACTCAAATCACCATAGCCCAAATCATCTGCATAAATCACCACAATGTTTGGTTTGGTATTTTCGACTTTATTAAAATTTGATGATTTACACTCCATTAACATTATGGTTAATGAGCACATAAAAATAAATTTAAGGAATTGCATTGAAACTAAAGATTTTAAAAAAGTAATCTCGAAACCTAACCATTTGCATTTTATTTTGAACAGTTGATATGTTTTCGAGTCTTATAATGAATGCTGCACATTTATAAAAATAAGCCATTGTATAAAAAATATACACAATGGCTTATAACAGAAATTCTATAACTAAATTAATAAAGTATTAATTTTAAACTGCTACCTATAGTACCAGTCTTTTTTATTAGTTAAAAGCTAATATTAATAACCTGGGTTTTCAACCAGATTTGGATTGTCTATTAGAGTATTAATACCAAGAGGAAGGTAATAATTTCGCTTTTGAAAACGTCTTATAACAGGCTCGCCGTCTCTTACAACTAAACTATAATCTCTGGTAACACCATCGTAATAGAATCTTAACCCCTTTAATCGTCTACCCTCCATCTCTTCTTCAGCAACACGCCATCTACGTAAATCCCAATACGTTTGGTCTTCTGCAAAAAGTTCACAACGTCTTTCTTGCATTATGTTTTCCCAAGTAAGACTTACACGGTCGGGCATACCTGCGCGATTTCTCAAGGTATTAATTGCCATTGTAGCATCGCTAGCTAAATTTAGATGAAAGGCTGCTTCTGCCAAATTTAGATAAACTTCACCTAAACGAAATACAATATAATCCGTACCATCTGAACCCTTTGGAGGTAAGACAAGACTCTCATTTACACGCTTTCTTATCATTAACCCCGTACGACCTCTATTTCGAATAAACGACTTCTTACTCCAACCTTCTGGAGCGCTATCCATATTAGTAGTATTCCAATGTGATGTAAACATAGATCCTTTCCAGGGTGCTTCTGGATAAAATACAGATGCTCTGAATCGAGGATCACGTTGTCCAAATAAAGCATCAGAAGACCATCTCCTAGACGTTAATTCACTATCTGAAATGGCACCTGAACTACCATCTACAAAATCAAAAAGTTTCACAGTATCCCAAAATACATGATAATTTCCGCACCAACCACGATTAAACCCGATACCTCGAGGTTGGCCTAGAACTGACCAGTTATGTGCTTTTAAATCTGTATCAAATTTTTGTGAAAAAATAACCTCTGTGTTATCTTCATCTGTAAATAACTTTTGAAAGTTAACAGCCTTATCTGAATGTTTCTTGTATAAACCGTGTCCACTTTCGTTAATAATCATGTTAGCAGTATCATAGGCCTTTTGCCAAAAAGGTTGCGGATCAGAAATACCTAATAAACCATCTAGTTGCATATCTCCAAATTCACCTATACTTCCTGCATAAGTTGCGGCCCTTGTTAATAAAGCTAGAGCAGCCCATTTCGTTGCTCTACCTGATGCAGCACTTGCGGTTGTTGGTAAGTTTTGTGCCGCCTCCTCAAGATCTGAAATTATGAAATTATATAATTCTTGCTCGCTATTACGGCTTGCAAATAATTCTTCAACAGGGGTGTCTATATCTTGCGGTTCGGTAATTATAGGCATCCCGCCATAACGCTTTACCATTTCAAAATAAATGTAGGCTCTTAAAAAACGTGCTTCTGCTATTTTTTTATCAATAAAGTCTTGCGATAATTTAGATTCTGTTCTTAATTTTTTTATTGTAAGATTGCAATCTCTCAATGGACCCCATTTAAAATAGTTCAAAGAGCCGTGCGCACCATTTGGATTTATTATTTCTAAAGATCTCTTATAGGGATTTTGCCATGCATCATAGACTCTAAGCTCCATCCCCATACTTGCAATAAGTGCTTGATTAAAATTCTGTTCTCCTGTTAAATCTGAAAACTCTAAACTATTGTAAACGTTATTTAAAAAAGCATTTACTAAGTTTTGATCTTGCCAAACTTGACTATCTGTTATAAGGTTTGTAGGATCTACTTGCACAAATTCATCTGAACAACTGCTTAGGCCAATTAAAAGACCAATACACAGTATGTATATTTTATTTTTCATAACCTTAATTTTTAATGTTATTGAATTTCTTTTTTTCATCATATATTAAATTATAGTGAAACCTTAACCCCTAAGGTTATTGTTTTTTGAATTGGATAAGAACGTCCATTTTGAGTGTTAATCCCTGAACTTGCTATAACCGGACCACCTCCGGCACCGCCACTTCTTGTTTCTGGATCAAATTGACCACTATAAATCCCTAACTTATCCCAGGTAAATAAATTTGAAGCAGCTAAATAAAGATCTAAAGACCTCAGACCAACAGATTCTACCAATTCTTTATCAAAAGTATAATTAATATTTAAATTCTTTAGTCGAATGTAATCGTTAGGTCTTAACCAAAAATCAGAAGTTCTTGAACTATTTGCATTTAAGCCTTCAGCTCCTGAAGTGATATATGGTAATTGTGCATCTGGATTAATGTTTACATTAGGATCATCTGGGCTTGGTGTCCAACTATATTTAAGCTGATAATCATAAGGTACTGTATTATTACTGAAAGCTCCAGCCGCCGCACCATTAAAATATGTACTAAAACGAGCAGCTCCTTGAAATAAAGCTGATAATGATAAATTTTTATAAGTTAAACCCAAATTAAGACCAAAAGAGATATCTGGGTTCACCCCATACCCAATTACTACATTATCTTTTATGTCTACAAACCCATCACCATTTTGATCTACATACTTAATGTCTCCTGGTTTCAGAGTCGTATTGCCTGCGGCATCCTGATCGGCATGATTGTCTATTTCTTCCTGAGTGTTAAAAAGCCCATCTGATTTAAAACCAAAGAAACGATTGTTTCTAAAACCTTCTCTTTGCTGTATTGCAGCTATTTCTGGATCTTCATCCAGAACTTCAGAATTTTCTACAATATTCTTTTGTGCAAAAGAAAAGTTTGCACTTATATTATACTTAAAATTTTTATTTATTCGGTTATCGTGTTTTAACAAAACTTCAAATCCTCTATCATCTCTTTTTGTAATATTTAATAAAGGTAGCCCCGCCCCTATAGATACAGGATATAAATCATTCGCAGTACCAAAGACTCCATCCTCCAATCGATAAAACACATCTAATTCAAAAGCAAGAAGCCCTTTCCATAAACGACCATCTAAACCAATATTTGCTAATTTGTATGTTAGCCAAGATGTATTGTCATTTGGTAGACGCGTGTCATTAATTACACCTGTTACACCATCTCCTAAATTAATACCCGCTCGCGAAAGGGGATTTAAAATGCTAAAAGCAGTTAAGTACGCATAATTACCTGGGATATTTTCGTTACCGGTCTCGCTATAAGACGCTCTTAACTTTAAAAAGTTTATTGCATTTATGTTACTTATAAATTTCTCTTTAGAAAGCAGCCATCCTGCTGAAACACTTGGAAAATAACCGGTTCTAAATCCAGGTTTGAACCTCCAAGATTTATCGACACGCACAGAAGCCTCTAAAAGATATTTCTTCTTGTAATTATAATTAAAACGACCAACATAACTTAGTATTTTAGTTGCAGATTCCCCGTTTGAAGCTTCAATTGTTGTTGGGTTTACAGCGGTAAGAAAGGGTATAGCACTCGACAATAGCTCTCTACCAGAAGCTGATAAGTATGCTGATTTGGTGTTTATATATTCTGTTAAGGCTAATGCACTAAAATTATGTCCTCCAAAACTATTTTTGTAATCCAATCTAAAATAAGACCGCTCTCTACTTCCATTTGATACAGTCTCACTAATGTTACCTCGATTTTGACTTGGACCAAGCGGAATATATGGATAATCTCCATTATAAATAGGATCGCTTGGATCTGCCTCTCCGGGAGCATAACGATATCTGTCGAATGCTCTGGAAACTGATTTGCTTTTATTTAAAGTAGAATAATAATCGAAACGTGCTCGAGCAGACAATCCAGGAGTTATATTATTTAGGTCATATTTTAACTCTATAGAGGCAGCTGTGCGCTCTTCTAACCTATCTTGAGACCCTCCTCCCTTATCTCTTCTTGTTTGTGCATAAGGACCGGTAGTTGTTCTATCTGGATTTGGAAAAATACCCAAATCTATTGGGGGAACTTTTTGTAAAGCGTTAAACATCTGACTTGGAGTGATTAGAGGTGACTTTCGTTCTCCTAATCGGTAAGACATATCAAAAGTGGCTGATAACTTATCATTTACTTTTGCGTCTACATTAATTCTACCATTATGGCGTACAAAATCTAAATCTCCAGAGCGATAAACACTCTCCTGATTAGATTTACCGATGGAAGCAAAATATTTTAAGCTTTTAGAACCACCACGAGCACTTAAATTATTTTGAATTAATGGTGTCCAATCAGTAAAAACTGTTCTATACCAATCAGTATCGGTAGTTTTCTCTCCAGACTCATATAATTCTAACTGCACTTCTCCATCTACAGCACCTAAACCATCATTAGCAAATCCTAATTTAAGATAATCTAACGCCCCTATACGTTTTTGAAAACGTGTGGGATTTTGAAAACTTATATTGTTGTGAAAAGAAATATCTACTTTACCTTCCTTACCACGTTTTGTTGTTATTAATATTACCCCATTACCGGCAGCAATACCATAAATAGCGGCGGAAGCATCTTTTAATACACTAATAGACTCAATATCATTAGGATCTACTGTTGCTATATTTTGCTGAATACCATCAACTAGAACTAAAGCATTACCAAACCCTCTAATCTGAATAGCTGCAGCATCATTACCTGGTTCACTTGAAAACTGTCTCGTTAACACTCCAGGTGTACGTCCAGTCAATAATTGTGTCGTATTAGTAACTGGCACTTGTACTAACTCTTTTGCTTGTATGGTAGAAACCGATCCTGTTAATGACGACTTTTTCTGAGTACCATATCCAACAACTACAACCTCATCTAATTGAGCAGCATCTTCTTTTAAAGAAATATTATAAGTGGTGCTATCCCCAACTGTTACCAACTGCGATTTAAAGCCTATGTATGAGAATTCTACAACCTGACCAGCATCAACATTTAAAGTATACTTACCATCAAAATCTGTAAAAGTACCTTTGGTTGTGCCCTTTATGAATACACTAACACCCGGTAAAGGAATACCAGTATTATCTGTTACAACTCCAGAAATGGTTTGTTGCATAAGAACAATTGAATTGCTATCATTACTAAAGTTCTCTAGACCGCCTGCAGCAATTATAGACGAAGAAGACACACTTATGAATAATAACATCATAAAGCATGATGGAATTCTTAATTTTAAAGAGAAAACTGAGTTTTCACTTTTTTTATTAAGAAAGAGCCGTTTTAATTTGTTTGTCATAATACGTTGAGTTAATTTTTACTAGTTAATTGTCCTGTTTCTAATCCTAATGAAAATCTAATTAACTTTTCAATTTTATTATTGTTTTTACGCAATGATAAAACATGTTAAGTAGATTAATGGGGAATCTTCTATATGCAAAAGCAATCTTAAGAATGCCTCTATCTACAAAATACTATACCTGGTTCATTAATATCACCGCAAATTTGGAGAATAATTAACTTTTAATGGAGTAAAATAAGTTCAATTAAGGGTATTTTAAGTCCATAAGCGAAAAATCTCAATTATACTTTGAAATACAACATCATTATTAAAAATAAATTAGAGCTCATTTAAAATGAACTAAAAAGAAAAGCTTTATGTTTTTTAAATAATAAAACTCTGTCAAAAACGACAAAAAAAAACAAAATTCAATAATATATTATACACCCGATATAAAAAAAACTTTTTCTAATCTAATAGATAAGAAATTAAGTGAGATGCAATGAAGGTGATTACACATTTTTCAATGTTTTTAAGAAAGTTAAATTTCAAAGGGGCGGATTACACAGAATATGATTTCGTTTATCTTCTTTAAAGCACAACAAAAATAGAATATTGAATTCTCTACTCATCAAAACCAGATAAGAACAAAGGCCTTCCTTTTAGCATAAATAGGGAATTAGATAATTTTAACTTGAGAATACTGATCAAGAAAATTAAAGAGGATAGACTTTCGTTTGAAATTGAAACTTGAACGAAAAAAAATGAGGTCTACAAATAAATACTTTTAACGATATTATTACGCAAATATAATTAAGGAAATAAATATTATTAATAGCAAAGCAAAAATCACAGATTGCCATATCAAATTTAATTTAACTTTATTCTTAACTTTATTTTTCATTATCACAAAGGTGGCAATAATTACCATCTACGTGAGGGGTCACATAGGGCAAATTAGAGGTTCAAATAAAGCAAAGTTTCTACTTAAACTTATTAAGGAAGAGTTTTATTAAATTGTGAAGGGTTCACACCAAATTGTTTAACGAAGCATTTCCTAAAATATTTAGGATCATTAAAACCTACAGTATAAGCAATACCAGAAATCGTATCCTCATTATCTGCTATCATTTGGGCCGCTTTCTTTAATCTTATAGATCTGATAAAAACAGTAATATTTAAACCTGTAATACTTTTAACCTTCCTGTAAAGTGTTGAAGGACTTAAAGCCATACTCGAGGCAAGAAATTCTCTATTAAGTTCATTATTTGTTAAGTTACTTTCAACCAATTTCATGAGTCTTTTGAGAAATTTCTCATCTAAGGAAGGTATTTGATCTTCAGTTTTAGACAAGCTGATTGTCTTATTAAAATACTCTCTCAAATATTTCCTACTATTCAACAAACTTTCAACTTGAGACTGAAGGACCTTGGGGCTAAAAGGCTTTGTCACAAATATATCTACACCAGAATCATAACCTTCTTCTTCAACTAAAGCAGCCGTGCGTGCCGTTAGCATAATTAAAGGAATGTGCAAAGTAGATTCTTGAGATCTCAGGGTTTTGCAAAAACCAAGACCATCCATCTCAGGCATCATTAAATCACTAATAATCAGATCTGGTGGTGTTTTTGAAATCACTTTTAAAGCATCTCTACCATTAACAGCCTCGATAACATTGTAATCAGAACTAAAAACAGCCTTTACAAAAGTTCTTATTTCAAGGTTATCCTCTACTATTAACAAAGTTAACAATCCTTCTGAACTCTTTTTAGGAGGATCAATTAACTCAGAATTAATAGGCAATCGATTTATTTGGTAATGACTAGAGTCCTCTGCCTTTTTAAAATCTTTGATAAATTGCTCTTTTGAAAAGTGATCTGCTCCAAGAGGTATTTTTACCATAAACACACTCCCTTTTCCTTTTTCACTAGAGACCTCAATTGAACCATGATGCAACTCAACAATATCTTTTGTTAAAGCTAATCCTATTCCAGTTCCAATTAAATTAATAGACTCAATATTAGCTAACTGATAAAACCTATCAAAAACTCGTTCCATAACTTCTTTACTCATTCCTGTCCCGTTATCAATGACCTCTATTTGACAATACGAGGTAAAATCTGAATGATTAAAGGAGTGATCGATTGATTCTCGATCCAAAGAAATACGCAATTGAATGTGGTTATTTGTATATTTAAAAGCATTTGAAAGTAAGTTAAACAGCACGACTTCCATTTTACTACTATCAAAAACTAAAGGAATCTCAGCCTCTTTCATGATTAGCTCAAAAGAAATACCCTTAGTTTCTGCTAAATCTTTAAACGATATAAAGATTTCATTTACAAATTTTGAGAAATCATTATTAACCACTTGAAGTGTCATTTTACCGCTTTCAGACTTTCTAAAATCAAGTAGCTGACCTACAAGACCGCTTAATCGTTTTGTATGGTAGTGAATAGTATTTAGATAACTCTTTTTTTGATCTTCATTAACTCCATCTTCTATTAGGGTTTCTAAAGGGCCTGAAATTAAAGAGAGAGGTGTTCGTATTTCATGAGCTACATTCGTAAAAAATCGTGTTTTCATATCAGCCATTTCCTCATCCCTTTTCCGGTTTATCTTTGCCAAATTGAGTTTATGCCTTAATTCATGTTGCTTATTAATAAAGTACCTGTACAATAATAGTAAACCCGCAAAAAGAAAAACATAAAATACTATAGCTGGCCAAGTTCTCCATAGGGGAGGCAAAACCTCAATTTTCAAACTAGTTACATCATTATTGGACACATAACTATCTGAGGCTACTTTTACCTTGAACTCGTAACTCCCCGGCCTCAGTTTGGAATAGGTTATATTTCTCTGTGAAGTTACAGTATTCCAATCGGTATCTAAACCCTCCATTTTATAAGTGTAACTGTAACGAGATGCTGAACGATAATCTATAGCAGCAAAGGCAATAGAAAAAATATTTTCAGTGCTTTTTAAAGTTATATGGTCACTGTATTCAATAGACTTATTTAAAATTTTCCGATTACTGAACTTTTCAATTGATGTTACTTCCTGACCACTAACTTTAAATTCAGTCAAAACCACCTTTGGAACTGTTGTAGTTGTAATAGAATCAGGAAAAAAACTATTGATGCCTTTTATACCTCCAAAATACATTTTACCTTGAGAGTCTTTATAAGCAGCATTTTCCATAAAATTATTAGACTGTAAACCGTCATTTACATCATAATTATAAAAAGTTTCCTTTTTAACATTAAATTTAGAAATACCCTTATTAGTGCTTATCCATAAATTACCTTTTTCATCTTCTAATATGGAGTGTATATAATTATTTGGCAGTCCATCTCTAACCTGATAAACTTTATATTTAAGCTGGCCATCTGTTTGTGGCTGAATCTTATTGAGACCATTTGGGGTACCTACCCAAAGATTGCCTTTGTTGTCTTCATGTATTGAAATTACAATATTACTACTAAGCGTAGCAATAGCACCTGGGTCTTTGTTATACCTAGTGTAACTATCTAAATTAGGTATATACTTAACCAAACCATTATATGTACCAATCCATAAATTCTTATTCTTATCTTCTACAAATGCGCTAATCCTGTCATTACGCAAAGTAGTTTTAAAGGTTTGATTAAAAGGGTTTCCACTAGCTATCGACTTCTTCACCCCATATTGCTGGGTACCAATCCAAAAAATACCATCGCTAGTCTGAAATAGTGCGGTAAGCTTATTTAAACCCCAAATCTTATTATTTTTTTGATTTCTAATATTAACTTGTTTCAGAGACTTATTTTTTTTATTAAAATGATACAAATAGGCATTATCGCCTAACCATATATTAGCGCTATTATCTTGATATAAAGCTCTAATCTCCAACTTACCATTTCGCCTTTTTTTACCATTAATTATTGGCATCTTCAATATTTCGAAAGTGTTATTTTTTTCTGAATAATAAAGATTATCATCCCCCTTAACACCCACATAAAACCCTCCGCTATTATCTTCTGTGATAAACCGAATAGGTTCGCTCGGCAAGTCATTATCAGTAAGATTACCCTTTAAAAACGTAAATTGATTTGAACTGTTATCTACTTTTACAACACCTCCACCATCGGTTCCAAACCATAATAACCCAGAATTATCCTGAAAAATCGAAATAACATCTTTATATAACTCTGTTCCTTTATTTTTTTCGTTTGGTGTCAAATCAAACTTAGAGAAGGCTTCTGTTTTAATATCAAATTTGTAAAGACCGTATCCCCAAGTACCGATCCATAAATTTCTCTGATCATCTAAATACACCGAATAAGCATTGTCTGTCAAATTACTAGATGATTCACTATCCCTGATAGATAGCCTTCTAAAAACATCGGTTGATGTATCTAACACAATTAAACCTTTATCCCAAGTAACAAAATAAAAAACACCCGTTAACACGTCTTCTTGAAGAGAACTTGTATTACCTATTTTATAGTGCTTGATAAAAGCTCCATTTAAATCAAATTTAATAGCTCCTCTCGAGGTAGCCGCCCAAATAAAACCATTTGTAGATTTATGCAGATTATATATTAAAGGACTATCAAAGACCTGCTTTACTTTCCCACTTTCTTTATTGTAAATAAAAAGTCCTTTCTGGTAAGTGCCAAACCAAATATTACCATCAGTGCCTTCGCATATGCTAAGAACGCGTAAATCATCATCTATAGTAGGTGCTACAGAGTAACTTCTAACATTCTCAAAACTCCCAAGCTCTGGGGTATACTTTGAAATACCATTTGATTTTGTTCCTATCCAAATAATTCCCTCGCTATCTTCAAACAGAGTTTCAATAGAATTATTTATTAAGCTATTGGGGTTTCCTATTTCATTCTGAAACTCCTTAAAGCTAGTTCCATCATATCTATTTAAACCTGCTCGAGTTCCAATCCAAACAAAGCCCTTCTGATCTTGAATTATCGAAGTTATTTCATTTTGAGACAACCCATCATCGGAGGTTAAATATTGAATATTAGAAAAATAATTATTTTGCTGTCCGAAGAATTGAAGGATACAAAAAGTTAAAAAAATAAAATTGATAATTACTTTTTGAAAAAAATGACCAATATAGCTATGTTTCATTACAAAAATTGTTCTCAATTCTTAGTTTTAAAGATAGATCCTAATGAAAAAAATATATGATTATAAAATTCCGTTTAGCTGTAAACCAAACGACAGGTCTACTAAAATTGAACCATTATTTAATCTGCACTAAAGTAAGGCAATAATTGTAATTTATAAAATATTATTTGAATAAATACTTTTCAGACTTATGAATACGAATTCGAGGATTGGTCAAATGCCATAAAAGTTTCTATCAGGAATGTTTGTTTTTTTTAATTGAATTACTAATATGACATTATACGAGTTTAATCTTTTAGATATTCTTTTTTGCAGATAAGTCTATTAGTTGCAAAATAGTATTTAATTTAATTATATTTGTAAAAAACTATAATGAAAAAATTACTTTATTTCTTATACGCTATTTGTTTAATTGGATGCTCTGATGATGACGGAATTTCTAATACTGCCGGAACAGATGCGCAGCTCCTTGTAAAATCTATAAACTGGACTCGCACCACTGAGGGAAGAACAGATAGCGGTTCAGAAGAGTTTACTTATGATGGCAATAAGATAGTTCAAGTTCTTCGAACTAGTTCAATCAATATGGATATTTACAATTACACCGACAAGTATATTTATACTGATAACTTAATATCTAGGATATCTTCTTATAATTTTAACGAAGAGTTACAAAAACAAACTTTTTTGGAGTATGATAATTCTGATAGATTGATATATATTGAAGTTAAAAAAAATGGTCAATTAGAATATTATGCGTCGTTAGAATATGGTTCTAGCAATACTTCATTTACCTATACAGCAATAGGAGTAAGTAATGTTTTTTTTTCAGAAACCACTGAATGTCAAATAGATAGTAATGGAAATATAGTATCATTTGAAGGAAATGGTATCGATGAACAAAGTATGAATTGTTCTTACGATAATAAACATAACCCATTTAAAAATATTATTGGGAAAGGCACGAGTATTGGCTCTTTCGGTCACCATTTTTCCAATAGTATTTCTGGCTGGCTTGCTGAAAATAACATTATTACTTTAGAATTAATAGACTTCAATGATTTAGCGACAGATGATGATGATGATTTAAGCACATATTCATTATCCTATGATTATAATAAGGAGGATTATCCGAGAAATATTTCTTGGGAAGATAACTGGGGTGCTAATGGAACAGAAATAATTGAATACTATTAAATCATACTTAAAATAATTTAAGTAGCCCTTTCAGAAATGTAAGGGTTTTTTTATACCTGATTAAATCTACAATTATTATATAACTATTTGACGTAGAATGAATATTATTGAAGAGTAGGAACAGTCTTTAATGAATTAATTTATAAAATTATTTAAAGCAGAGAATATTTTATAATGCAAGAAATGAAGCCTAAAAAACAACTTTATTTTTTTTACTAAAATTCTTTTAGAAATAAGACTAAAATAATTCAATCCCACAATAATCGTACAAAATAAGATACTAAAAAACCTCAACCTATTGACTAAAAAAGGATTGAGGCTTTAATTTGTACAGGCGGAGAGACTCGAACTCTCACACCTTGCGGCACTAGATCCTAAGTCTAGCGTGTCTACCAATTCCACCACGCCTGCAACTTCCAATTAAATTGGGATGCAAATATAAACAATACTTGCAAACTGCAAAGCAGTTCATAATAATTTTTCTACTTTTGAGATAGAAAAAACAAATTAGAATGAACAATATAAAATCTTACATAAAAAACAACAAACAACGATTTTTAAATGAACTAATCGATTTACTAAAAATACCTTCTGTCAGCGCTGACTCTGCTTACAAAAAACAAGTTTTATTAACTGCCGATTTTGTTTTAACTAGTCTAAAAGAAGCAGGTTGCGATAATGTAGAATTGTGTGAAACCCCGGGATACCCCATCATTTATGGAGAAAAAATCATAGATAAAAACTTACCAACAGTGCTTGTTTATGGTCATTATGATGTACAACCAGCAGATCCCATAGAATTATGGACTTCTCCTCCATTCGAACCTGTAATTAAAAACACAGAAATTCATCCCGAAGGAGCCATTTTTGCAAGAGGTGCTTGCGATGATAAAGGACAAATGTACATGCATGTAAAAGCATTAGAATACATGACATCTGCAGGAAATTTACCTTGTAATGTGAAATTTATGATTGAAGGTGAAGAAGAAGTTGGCTCAGAAAGTTTAGCATGGTTTGTCCCTAGAAACAAAGAAAAATTAGCGAACGATGTTATTATAATTTCCGACACAGGAATGATTGCCAACGATATTCCTTCAATTACTACAGGTTTACGAGGTTTAAGTTATGTTGAAGTAGAAATTACAGGTCCGAATAGAGATTTACATTCTGGACTTTACGGAGGTGCAGTTGCAAATCCAATTAATATTCTAACCAAAATGATTGCTTCTTTACATGATGAAAATAATCATATTACGATTCCTGGTTTCTATGATAATGTAGAGGAGCTATCAACTGAAGAAAGAGCAGAAATGGCGAAAGCCCCATTCTCTATAGATAAATACAAAGATGCTTTGAAAATTGATGAGGTTTTTGGTGAAAAAGGATATTCTACAAACGAACGCAACTCTATTCGCCCAACTTTAGATGTAAACGGCATTTGGGGAGGTTACATTGGTGAAGGAGCAAAAACAGTAATTGCAAGCAAAGCATTTGCTAAAATCTCAATGCGTTTAGTTCCAAATCAAGATTGGAGAAACATTACTGAATTATTCAAAAAACATTTCGAGAGTATTGCTCCAAAATCGGTAAAAGTAAAAGTCACGCCTCATCATGGAGGCCAAGGTTATGTTACACCAACAAATAATATCGCATATAAAGCGGCGAGTAAAGCGTATGAAACAAGTTTTGGAAAAACACCAATCCCACAAAGAAGTGGCGGAAGTATCCCTATTGTTGCCTTGTTTGAGGAAGAATTAAAAAGCAAAACTATTCTAATGGGCTTTGGTTTAGATTCTGATGCAATTCACTCTCCTAATGAGCATTTTGGCGTTTGGAATTACTTAAAAGGAATTGAAACGATTCCTTATTTCTATGAGTACTTTACAGAGCTTTCAAAATAGAAAATGACTTTATTTAGCTTGTCGTGCTAAAAAGTCGGCAAGCTCTTTTTTTTACTTCAAATAATTAAATTCTTTATGAAATATCGTTGTTACATCTTGTTTTTCTTGACATTAATTTGTTCTGTAAATTCACTCTCTCAAGAGTTACTTGAGAAAAAAAGCAATTTTACAAGGCAAGATAGTTTAAGAGGTAGCATTACTCAAGAGAGAGTTTGGTGGGATTTAACGTATTATTATTTAGAAATTAAAGTAGATCCAAATAAAAAATATATTTCAGGAAAAAACACCATTAAATACAAGGTTTTAAGCGCTTATAAAACCATGCAAATTGATTTACAAGCACCTTTAAAAATTACTAAAGTTACGCAAGACGGTAAAGAATTAAAGGTAATTCATGATGGAAATGCACATTTTGTAAAATTGATAAAAAATCAAAATATAGGGAAAACGGAAACTATAATTGTTCATTATCAGGGAAATCCAAAAGAAGCAATAAGAGCTCCTTGGGATGGAGGATTCTCGTGGAAAAAAGATAAAAATGGAAATCATTTTGTTGCTACTTCCTGCCAAGGTTTAGGAGCAAGTGTTTGGTGGCCTTGTAAAGATCATATGTATGATGAAGTAGAAAGCATGCGAATTAGTGTTAATGTTCCCTCTGATTTAATGGATATTTCAAATGGTAAATTGGAGAACATAGAGGACCACGGAAGTACAAAAACCTATAATTGGTTTGTGAATAACCCTATAAATAATTATGGGGTAAACGTAAATATTGGTAATTATGCCCATTTCTCTGAGATTTTTGCTGGAGAAAAAGGTCCTTTAGACATGGATTATTATGTGCTAAAATATAATTTAGAAAAAGCAAAAAAACACTTTAAAGATGCGCCTAAAATGATGAAAGCTTTTGAACATTGGTTTGGGCCATATCCTTTTTACAAAGATGGCTATAAACTGGTAGAAGTACCTTATTTAGGTATGGAACATCAGAGCTCTGTTACTTATGGGAACAAATATATGCAAGGATATTTGGGGCGCGATTTGTCCGGAACGGGCTGGGGTTTAAAGTTCGATTTTATAATAATTCACGAATCTGGACATGAATGGTTTGCGAATAATATTACCAACAAAGATATTGCAGACATGTGGATTCATGAGAGTTTCACCAATTACTCTGAAAGCTTATTTTTAGATTATTACTATGGTAAAAAAGCAGCATCAGAATATGTAATTGGTTTAAGAGAATCCATAAATAATAAGAGAACTATTATTGGTGAATACCATTTAAATAATGAAGGTTCTGGAGATATGTACAATAAAGGAGGGAACATGCTTCACACTTTAAGACAGTTAATTGATAATGATGCCAAATGGCGTTCTATTTTAAGGAAAATGAACAAAACATTTTATCATCAAACAGTTACAACACAACAAATTGAAAATTTCTTAAGTATCGAAACAGGTTTTAATTTAACGCCTTTTTTTAATCAATATTTAAGAGATATTAGAATACCTACACTCGAATATTCTATTAAAAACAAAACTTTAAATTACAGATGGATAAATGTTGTTGATGACTTTAAAATGCCTCTTAGAGTTTCAATAAATAAAGAAGAACGATGGATTTATCCCTCAGAGAAAATGAAGAAAATGGATTTAGAACTTAAAAATTCACAAATAAGAATAGATCCGAATTTTTATATCTTCACAAAAACGAAATAATAAAAGCAGATAAACAGTAATTTTATTCTTTTATTAGATATGCTGTTATAATGTAATCTACTTTCGGGTAATTCTTTCTTAAAAAAGTATTTCCGTTTTTATTAATTTTCTCTTGTTGCCTGCCAAGCTTATCGCCATAACCACTATAAAATTTCATCACATTCTCTTTCCCCTCAATTACTTTTGCTATGACAGGAAAACCAGAAACACCTGAGTAGGTTAATTCATCTAAACGATAATTATCTTTTAAATTGATAAAAATCTGATTCGATCTTGTTTCAACTCCTCCTCTTGCAAAGGCAAGTGTCATTGCATCATTTTTTTGAACTACGGGTTCATCTACAATTCCTTTTTGCCAACTTTTATTAATTAAAGAATCATTATGAATACCGAATTGAGCAACAAAATCAGGCACTACTCTATAAATAGCAACATCATCATAATATCCATATTTTATTAGCTGATATAATCGATCTACACCTTTTGGAGACCATTCCCTATTTGCTTCTATATCAAAACTTCCTTGGGTAGTTTCAAACCGTGCTTTAAAAGTTGCCGGCGCTTCTTTCTCTAACCATTTTTCTTTAAATTTTTTAGTCGCACATGAAGTAAAAAGTACAACGGCTACTAATAACAAAGTCTTATTTTTCATTTTATTTTATTCGTTTTATATTTTTAAATAACTAAATATATCACAATGATAATTCAAATATGAATTCTATGTTTACACAGTAAAAATTTAAAATCTAAAAAAACACTACTCTTTATCTGGCATTTTCTTCACGAAATCTGTAATAAGTACAATTTGAGTTGGACCAACTTTACCCTCAATATATTTGGCGTTTTCACGATCTAAGGAAATTCTACGGACTGCTGTACCTTGTTTTGCCACCAAACTAGATCCTTTTACCTTTAAATCTTTAATTAAAACAACAGAATCTCCGGCTTGTAATATAGCACCATTCGCATCTCTGTGAATTATCTTTTCGCTGTCATCTAAATGATCTCCAGATTCTTTTGCAAAACGTAAATCATCATCATCTAAATACATCATATCAAGTAAATCTTGAGGCCATCCCTCGTTTCTTAAACGAGATAACATTCTCCAAGCAACTACTTTTACAGCTCTTTGTTCACTCCACATAGAATCGTTTAAACAACGCCAGTGATTTGCCTCCGTAGCTTCTGAGTTATCAATTTGAGCTCTACAAGTTTCACAAGCAAGCAAACTTCCGTCAACTCCACTTCCGCCCACGGAAGATATTGGTTTTACTTCATAAATAGCTAAATTCTCTTTTGATGTACATAATTCGCATTGACTTCCACTTCTACCCTCTAAATCTTGTAGTAAACTCATTATTTTATTTTATTAGAATGGCTAAAGTACCATTTTATTTGAAGCTATTTACTGCTATCACTACTCGCTTTTTTTCATTCTTCAAAAAGAGCTCAAACAGGCCGTTTAATCAGAGCTATACTAGTTTATCAACTTTTATTTTATTTCAAGTGAGGTAAATTTAAAAGAAGTTCCGTCAAACAAACCCTTATCAGATAATTTTAAAGATGGAATTACCAACAACGCCATAAAAGACAAGCTCATGTAGGGTGCACGTAATTTACTTCCCATTTGTTTTGCCATTTTATCTAATTCAGCATATGATTTACCAATTTCTTCTGCAGATAAATCAGACATGATTCCTGCAACTGGCAATGAAACTATTTTCGATCCTACATCGTTTACAGCACAAACACCTCCCTTATTTTCTATAATTAAATTTACGGCTTTACAAATAGCCTCATCAGATACGCCAACTGCAATAATGTTATGTGAATCGTGACCTACAGAGCTTGCAATTGCACCTTCTTTTATTCCGAAATTTTTAATAAATGCAATTGCAGGTTTTGAGTTTTTATAACGGTTTACAACCGTCATTTTTAAAACATCCGTTGCTGTATCAGAAACTAAATTACCATCAGCAATTAAAGAGGCTGATTCAATCTGATTTGTTACTAATTCACCATCTAAAGCTTCTATAACTCTAATTTGTTCAACAGAAGACTCAAATCTAAAATCAGTAACTTTCTTTTTATCTGTGTCAAAATTATTTAAAATCTCAAAAGGAACAGACTCTATAAAACTATCTCCATTTTTAGCAACTAACTCACCATTTATATAAGTTTCTAAAACATTGAATTTATCTAAACTATCTACAACAATAAAGTCTGCATCATCTCCTTTTTGTAATAACCCAACCTCTAAATTATAATGTTTTATAGGGTTTACACAAGCTACTTGTAATACTTTAAAAACATCAATTCCTTTGGCAACTGCTCTTTCACATAACTGATTTATATGGCCTAATAATAAATCATCTGGATGTTTATCATCAGAACAAAACATCATGTTTTCAAAATGTTCTGGAAGTAATTCTATTAAAGCTTCAAAGTTTTTAGCAGCAGAACCTTCTCTTATAATCACCTTCATTCCTTTCTGCAACTTTTCTAAAGCTTCATCAAAAGAAAAACATTCGTGATCTGTAGAAATGCCAGCAGAAATATATGTAGTGACATCTTCTCCTCTTAAACCTGGCGCATGACCATCGATTGGTTTGTGATTATCTTTTGCGTGTTGAATTTTTTCTAAAACATCAGCATCATCAAATAAAACACCAGGGTAATTCATCATTTCTGCGAGATATTTAATGTCTGGATTTTCCATCATTCGTTTAATATCATCTGCATCTATAATTGCTCCTGCACTTTCAAAAGATGTTGCAGGCACACAACTTGGAGCGCCAAAATTGAATTTTAACGGAACCTTCTTTCCGTTTTCAATCATAAACGCTACACCTTTTACACCAAGAACATTGGCAATTTCATGCGGATCAGAAACAGTAGCAACTGTACCATGTTTTACAGCTATTTTTGCAAATTCTGAAGGAACTAACATGGAACTTTCTATATGAATATGCGCATCTATAAAACCAGGTAAAATGTAATTTTCTTGATTATGGTTTGCTTCTTTTACAGAAACAATTTTACCGCTTTTAACTTCAACTTCTCCTTTGAAAATTCGCCTATTCAGTATGTCAACTACATTTCCTTTTACAACCATTCCTTTTTATTTCTTCGACAAATTTACAAAGAATAAGAGGCGTTTAAAAGTTTATTTCGGGTAGATTATTTCGTTTAAAGGAACATCAAACTCGTTAACATCTTCTATACAATTAACTGGTTTAAAAAAGTTTAAACCAATCGTTCTAACATCTGCTTTGCATTCTGCAAGAAATCGATCATAGAAACCTTTTCCATAACCAACTCTGTAATTTTTTTTATCAGAAATTAATAAAGGAACAAATACTAAATCTATTTTTTTAGCATCAATTTCTATTCCGTTTACCGGTTCGGGAATCCCGTAGGAACTAACTTTTAACTTTGTCTTTCTATCAAACAAAAAATGGGTTAATGTATTTGTAGAAAAATTACTAACACTAACAACAATTATCTTGTTCTTTAATAATAAAAAATCGATTATTGGATTTGTATTCACTTCTAACAATCGTTCTATTGATAAAAAGATATGAATTGTATTTATTTTATAAAAATCGATTTTAAAAACTTGTTGGTAAATATTTTCTTGGCAACAGTCAATCTCAATAGCCGATAACTCCTTGCGTTTCTGCTTGTATGTTTTTCGAAGTTCTTGCTTTCTCATTTTACAAATTCACAAATTCGATTTTATGTTATCACTGCAAACGTATTTGCGTTAATCAAAATTCTTATTTTATATTGATTATTTTACATACAGAAATCTCGCAGCTCCTCTAAATCCATGCTATTTTATAATTTCATAAAGAATCGGCTTGCTCGGAGTTGCATCATTTTCGAAAGGAGCAATCATTAAATTCAATAAATACTCTCCGTCTTCAACCTCATTTGGTACGTATATAAACTCTGTTATTGTAGCATTCATTCTTACTTCTCCGGCAGTATTCCAAAAAGCATTATGAGCTAAAAGAGCTCCACCATCTTTTTCTTTATCTACTGAAGGTAAATCTACTAACAAGTGTTTTATTCCTTTTTCTCTCAAATAAATGGCTGCTTCTTCCAATAAGTAAGGTGGATTTGTATTCAAGTATTTCATTGACTTCTTATCCTTTAAATTTGGCAACGTTCTTATAACAATGGCATCTCTTTTCTTATTTTTTAAAGCTGTTTTTAATTGTTTTTCTGATATAAAAAAGTCTTTACCATCACTTTCTGGAACAACCGTAACTACCTCAGCTAAAAAAATAAAATATTTTAAATTTTTATTTATAGAGTGTACTTCTTTGGTAATATGACCAACACATTCTGTGTGTGTAATATGAGAATGTGGATTAAAATGGATATTATTAAAATTAACCACAGCACCACTTGATACACTTATTTCATGACCATCTACTATTTCTGGAAAAATCTTTGGATCTTTAACACCCCAAGCATTAATATTGTCTTTTTTAATATCTAAAGGAATTGAAATATCTATTGGATTAGATATGTTTACTTCTATTTTTCTAGAATTATATTCTATAACTGCTTTCATTTATACCGTACTTTTTTCTTTTTTAATATAGTTGAATTACTTAATTTATCATAAATAAATCTGATGCTATTCCATCTGATAAAAACTTCCCTTTTTGAGTGGTTTTTAGTATTTCGTTATCAATATACAATAATCCTTTATCAATATATTTCTGAGATTGTTTCTCTAAATATGTGATATATTTTAAGCCAAAATCATTTTTAATTTTAGAAAAAGAAACACCCCAAATTGTTCTTAAACCTGTCATAATATATTCATTGTAAGCGTCTATTTCTGTTAAAATTTCTCTTTCTATTGGAAGCACATTTTCTTGAATTGCTTTTATATACTTGGTGTTATTTTTCAAATTCCAACTTCTTTCTTTTCCTTTAAAAGAGTGTGCAGAAGGACCAATACCTAAATATGGTTTACCTAACCAATAAGATGAATTATTCTGACTAAAAAAACCTTCTTTACCGAAGTTAGAAAGCTCATAATGTACAAAGTTTGCCTTGGCTAATTCTTCAATTAAAATATAAAACTGTTCTTGCGCTTTTTCTTCATCAACATTTTTAATTTTCCCTTTCGCTATTAAAGTTTCTAAAGCTGTTTTTGGTTCTACAGTTAACGTATAACTAGATATATGAGACACCCCAAAACCCAATGCTGTCTGTATATTTTCTCTCCATTCTTCATTTGTACAATCAGGAATTCCATAAATTAAATCTACAGAAATATTATCAAAATAGTCCATAGCCACAGACAATGTGTTTTTAGCCTCGACTGAAGAGTGCGCCCTGTTCATTAATTTTAAATCTTTCTCAAAAAAAGATTGAACCCCAATACTTAATCTGTTAATTGGAGATTTTGAAAGTTCTATAATTTTTTCGTTGGATAAATCATCCGGATTTGCTTCTAAGGTAATTTCTGGCGATTCGATTACATTATGGTTCTTATATACAGCATCAATTAGAGTTTGAATTTCATCAACTGATAAAATACTTGGGGTTCCTCCACCAAAGTAAACAGTTTCTATAATTTCATTTTGCAACTCCTCTTTTCTAATTTCTATCTCTTTTACGAGAGATAAAATCATTTCATTCTTATTTTTTAAAGAGGTAGAGAAATGAAAATCACAATAAAAACATGCTTGTTTACAAAATGGAATATGGATGTAGATACCCGCCATTATTTCTTAACTCGTTTTTCATTCTGTTTTACAAAACTCGCCCAACCTGTATAATTTTTACCTCCAACCACTTTTCCTGAATTGTAAAAATGACAAACTGCAGCTGCCAAACCATCCGTTGCATCTAGGTTTTTTGGAAGTTCTTTTAAATTCAATAATGACTTTAACATTAAAGCAACTTGTTCTTTAGTTGCATTTCCATTTCCTGTTACTGCCATTTTAATTTTCTTTGGCAAATATTCGGTAATCGGAATTTCTCTCGATAAACCAGCCGCCATTGCAACTCCTTGCGCTCTACCTAACTTTAACATCGATTGTACATTCTTGCCAAAAAACGGAGCTTCAATTGCAATTTCATCTGGATTGTAAGTGTCTATTAACTCAATTGTACGTTCAAAAATATGTTTTAATTTAAGGTAATGATCGTCGTATTTCTTCAACATTAATTCATTCATTTGAATAAACTCCATCTTTTTACCAACAGCTTTTATGATTCCAAAACCCATAATTGTTGTTCCTGGGTCAATTCCTAAAATAATTTTTTCTACCGCCAAAATCGCAGATCGTTTTTGTATGTAAAATCGAACATACTGATGATTATTTATTACTTTGCAAACAATGTATAATTCACTTTCACACAAAACTAAGCAATTCTTTTCTTTGATAATAAAACTATCGATTGTAATTGGTTGTGGGTATTTTATTTACCTAAAATTGGTAGAAAATGAACAATTAAAATTTTCTGTTTTTTATGTAAATTTAAAAGAAAACAATGTTTTTACACTCAAAAACTGCTCGATTCTTATAATCTACACCACTTTTAATTGGTTTTTTGAAATTTGTAAGTGGCAATTACTAATTTCATTTATTCACAAGTATTCTTTTAAAAAAGCTTTAATTCAGAGTTTAGCCTCTTTAACCACCTCATTAATAACACCAAACAGAATTGGAGAATATGGCGCTAAAGCAATGTTTTATGAAAAAAAACAGCGAAATCAAATTTTAGGTTTAAACTTAGTTGGTAATTTTTATCAGCTATTAATGACGCTTGTCTTTGGAGGTATTGGTTTTAGTTATTTTATTTTTCAGCACAAAATTAGAATTGACTTCTATCAAAATTTTAAAGTTATTCTTTTACTTTTTTTTGTACTTACTATTTTATTTTTTATTGCGAAACAGGTTAACTCCATCAATTCTTTGTACAAAAAGACAAAAGCTTTTACAAGTAAAATTTCTATACCTTTAAATCTAAAAGTGTGTCTTTTTTCGTTTTTACGATTCGTAACTTTCTCTCATCAATTTTATTTTTTATTGTTAATTTTTAAAATTGATATTTCTTATTTTGATGCACTTTCTGCAATTACTTCTGTTTATTTAATTGCTTCAGTACTACCAATGCTATCCTTATTTGACTTGATTTTAAAAGGAACTATTGCTGTTTGGGTCTTTTCATTTTTTAATATAGAACCAGTTATTATCTTATCAATCACATCAATTAGGTGGATTCTTAATTTTGTGTTACCAGCAATTATTGGAAGCTATTTTGTGTTAACTTTTAAACCTAATTTTATAAAATGATTTGGCTTTTAGTTTTCACATTTACTTTTTACACAATTCTAATTATTTCTTTCACAATTGGATTTAAAAAGGTTGATGAGTTTAATGAAATATCAAAAAACAATTCAACTTCTTTTTCTGTGGTGATTCCTTTTAGAAATGAAGCTGAAAACCTACCTCATTTACTAGCGTCTATTTCTAAAATTAATTATTCTAACAAACTTGTAGAATTTGTTTTAGTTGATGATTCTTCCTCTGACAATTCTATTGAAATAATCAACAACTTCCTATCTGCTATTCCGAACGAAATATCAGAAAATAAAAACAAACTAAACACTCACTGCCTTGATGGAACAAACATTCGTATCATAAAAAATAATAGAATTTCAAACTCCCCAAAAAAAGATGCGATTACAACTGCAATTTCAATTGCAAAAAACAATTGGATTTTAACTACGGATGCAGATTGTACGCTTCCTATAAATTGGTTAAAAAGTTTAGATAATTTTATTCAATACAAAAAGCCACATATGGTTGTTGCTCCTGTTGTTTATAAAGTTGAACATAATTTTTTAGCGCAGTTTCAATTACTTGATTTTATGAGTATGCAGGGATGCACAATTGGTGGTTTTGGTATTAATTTTCCTTTTTTATGCAATGGAGCAAATTTTGCATATACAAAAGAAAAATTTAAAAATTTCAATGGCTTTGAGGGAAATAATAATATTGCAAGTGGTGATGATGTTTTTCTTTTTGAAAAATTTATAAAAAAGAATAAAAAAAGTGTTCACTATTTAAAATCAAAAGAAGCAATTGTAACTACTTTACCTGTAAAAAGCTGGAGCGATTTAATAAACCAAAGAACAAGATGGGCCGCTAAAACTGGTAATTTTAGTTCTCTTAAAGTTAAGCTAATTGGCCTATTGGTTCTTAAGACAAATTTCTTGGTTATTTATTTTCTGTGTACTGAAACTATAGAATTGTTGTGGCTTCCTTTTTCAATAAAAATGATAGTTGATTTGTTTTTATTTTCGTCAACAATCAAGTTTTTTGAGCACAAATTTTCTTTTTATAAATGGTATATTTTAGCAAGTTTGTTCTATCCTTTTTTTAACATTTTAATTATATGTAACTCCCTTTTTTTCAAATATAATTGGAAAGGAAGATATTTTAAAAAATAACTTTTACTTTAATGAAGAGAACATACAAATGAAGCCTTGATAAAAACAATTGTTTGAGCTCTTTTTTATTTTTAGTAAAAAGTGAGTGCGAAAAGCAGAAAATACCTTCAAAAAAAATGCATTTTTTAGAATAATGCATTCATTATATCTTCTATCCTAAACCAAAGAATAATGGCAATGGCTAACAATAGGATTAGAAAAATTCCTTTTGTAGGTTTTGTTTTCTTTTTTCTGCCAAATTTTCTTTTGAATTCCATACAAATTATTTAGTTTAAGCTACTGGTTTTATAGCACGCAACATTTCTCTTTTTCCTGGAGGACCAGGCAAACGCTCTACTATAAAACCAACTTCTTGCATTGCTCTTCTAACACTTCCCTTTGCAGAATAGGTCACTAAAATTCCATTTTCTTTTAAAGAATCAAACATTTTACGAAAGATTTCTACAGTCCATAATTGAGGCTGAACGCGTGCACCGAATGCATCAAAATAGATTAAATTAAAAGCATTTTTATCATCAATATCTTCAAAAAATTGTTTCCGTTTTGTGAGTGAAAATTTATCGGAAATTTGATGTTTTTCTTCCCAAGGAAAGTTGTGAATTTTTTCGAAAGAAGCTTTATCTTTTTCAGCATTTAACACAGAAATAAAGTTCATCTTTTCCACTTCTTCTGAGGTAACGGGATAAGCCTCAACTCCAACATAATCAATTTCTTTTTCAGCTTCCAGATACGTTATAAAACAATTTAAACCGGTTCCAAAACCAATTTCTAAGATTGAAACAACATCGGATTTAACCTGCCTCAGCCCACTATTAATAAAAACATGATATGACTCGTTAATTGAACCATTTTTTGAGTGATATTGCTCATTTAACTCTGGCAAATTGATCGTTGTAGAACCATCTGAAGTTATTAGAATTTCTCTTTTCATAATTATTTAGTTAAACCATTCTCTATTTAACAACAAGCGAAATTTTATACATTCCGAAAAAAATTACTCAAAAACACGAGTACAAGTTTTACATTTTTCTCGTCATTAAAACGCCATCTGCTAAAAAAGTATATTCGATTTTAGAAGTTGTAATTTTTGCTATTTCTTCTGCTGTTTTCCCTGCATCTTCAGCATAATGTTGTAGTTCTTTTACAGAGGTTTCTTTTATAAAAGCTTTGCCTTTTAAAACAACTTCTCTTCCTTTAGAATCCAAAGGAACAAAGAATCCATAATCTTTAAAACGAACCATTGTTTCTGCATCATCAACTAAAAGTAGTTTCATCCAACATCCTTTTTTAGAACAAACATCTTTAACGGTAGAAGTAAATTTTACGTTAATTGAATCACCCACTTTCATCATTTTAAATTTTGACAATAAGGCTTCTGAAGTAATTGCGCCATCTACAGATATTTTTGCTCCAAAAGAATCGTAAACCACCTCTTGTTTTGTTTCTGCAACTTCGTTGTTTGTTTTCTTTACTTCTTTACAAGCATTTAAACCAAACAAGATAAAGAAACAAAGTTGTACTAAATTTTTCATAATTTTTAATTTTCTTGAATAAACAACAAAAGTACATATTTTAAAGAGTACTAAGCAATGATTTGGTATTTTGTCAGATGAATAATTTATGTACATTTGCGATATAAATCAACCAAAATAGAATGAAATCTAATATAACAATTCAACAGATAGAAAAATCGAAGATTCACTCTGT
>ERZ1039804.40-NODE-40-length-80238-cov-7.595276_pt1 | contig 80238 bp, 127 predicted proteins | sample MGYA00383089_ERZ1039804 | MGnify/ENA primary metagenome ERZ1039804 (study PRJEB29581, sample SAMEA5548359) | metagenome | biome: marine; feature: coastal; material: water | depth 1 m | study: Short-term variability in the microbial, nano- and picoplankton dynamics...
CAGTGAAACCCACATTACCTGTTAAGCCCACATTACCTGTGACGCCTTGGCTACCAGTGAAACCCACATTACCTGTTAAGCCCACATTACCTGTGACGCCTTGGCTACCTGTAAAGCCGATGTTGCCCTGAGCACCAGTGGGGCCGACTAGCCCCGTGTCGCCCTGGCTACCAGTGAAACCCACATTACCTGTTAAGCCCACATTACCTGTGACACCCTGGCTGCCATCAAAACCAGTAATTCCCTGAATTCCTTGGCTACCAGTAAAGCCAATGTTGCCCTGGCCACCAGTGTCACCCTTGCTTCCAGTAAATCCAACAATGCCTTGGGGCCCTTGTACGCCAGTGCTACCTGTAAATCCAGTAGCGCCCTGGCTACCCAAAAATCCAGTGGGTCCCGCCGAACCTGTATAACCAAATAAACCTGCACTGCCAGTATAACCTGGCACAGTGCTGTCATTACCAGTAGCACCTTTACTACCTGTATATCCAAGCCCGCCTGCGCTACCAGTATACCCAGATCTAAAGTCAGGGTCTAGCTCAAACGTAATTGTGTCGGTGCTAACATTAAAATTTAGTTGTATTCCGTCACCAGGTGCAAATCTAATTACATCCTCTGCTTGATCTGCAATGATGTTTTGGCCTGTTGAAGCATGTCTGAATGTTCTAAAACTTTTCTGTTCTGTGAGTCCCGAAACATTTGCTGCCGCCCCGCCGCCACTTAACAAATTTTCAGTGTCAGTAAGATCACTTATATCTGATGGTATGTTAGGCTTACCTGTTAGGTCTGTATAATCACCACTGAACAATACTGGCTTACCTGTTAGGTCTGTGTATGCTCCAGTAAATTTAGCTGTCCATATTAAATTGCCTTCCCCATCAGTGGTTAATACTTCGTTAGCATCACCGTTTGTGGTCGGTAAATAATAATTGCCTGCAATATTTAATGTGTCAATTTGTGTACTACCAGAGAATCTCTTATTACCCGCAATTGTTTGATCGCCAGTTGTGCGTACTACAGTACTATCAACATTAATAACGCCACTTGAAAAGTCTATGCCATCGCCGCCACTTAAATAAGTTTCGGTTGTGCTGTTCACAAAATTTGGATCGACTGCAATATTAATCCTATTTACTAATATTCCAGGGCCTTGACCTATGTCTAAAGCGAATGAGCCTTGTATAGACCTTTTAGTACCACCATGCATCCCTGCGCCGTAGATTAAGTCCCCTACAACTGTTTTTACAAATTCAGTAGTTGCAATCTGTGAGCTATTATCAGTGTTTGCCATGGTAGGTGCTGTGGCATTCACATAGGAATACTGTCCCCCAATAGAAATGTTACCAGTAAACGCATGATCAGCAGAGAAGAGATTCGTTGATTCAATCTTCCCACCTGAAACCACCAAAAGGTTACCTTGATGGTTGTTTAAATTTCCGACGTTTACGTCATTTAAAGTAATAAAAGTATTTGAAAATGCCATGTGTGTATCTCCGACTTATAGCGATACAACTATTTATCGTTTTCGTTAATTTATGTACTCAACAAAACTCTTTGAATTTGCCCATAATCTGTGCTGTCTTGAGGTAAATATGTGCGATCTAATTGTACCCTGACATGAGTGTAGTTGCCTCGGATCACATACATTGCCCCACCCGTGCCAGGATTTTCATCTGAAAATTGTATATAGCCATCGGGATTCCAGTCATGGTTTACTGGAGTGTTTGGGCTTCCAGAAACCTCCACATTTTGTGGAATTACATCGAAATAATCAGCTTCTGTGGGTTCTATACTGAGGGTTGCCTGAATCCTAAACCTTCCCACAAAATTATCGTATATTGTTTGAAATGTGCCCAAGCCGTCAGTGTATCCATAAAAACTATCATATTGGATTCCCTGAGATGTCACATTATGTGATGCACCCGTGCTGCTCATAATGGTTACTGACTTGCTATGCTGTGGCACTTATTATTCCTCTGAAAAAACTTCTACTACTGCACCATCGCCCACTAATTCCTGAACTACTTGCTCCAGTGTTGAGATAATCTCACTAGAAATTGCTGAATCAAGTTCTTGCGTGTCCTTGGTGAGCCTACTAACTTTGATGCCAATTTCGTCACTAATTATTTTTGCCATGCTTATCCCCTTGTGTATGTTTAAGCTATTTATCTTCTTATTATTTATCGAGTCAGCATAAAATTTTTGAGTTAGTTTTTAAGTGATATATTCAAGAAAATTTATTCATAAAAAAGCCCAGAATAAAATCTGGGCTTTTTTATCTTTTATTAGTTATTAGTTAATTGTGTTAAGCTACTGAGTAACCAAATCGATCACCACCAACCGCATCTGATGCAGTAATTTTTTGTTCACCAGTGCCGTCCAGATTGTAGATATATACTGCACCTTGGTTGCTGTCATCACCTAGAGCGCCTACTATGATCTTGTCTCCCTGAATAGCAACTGAGAAACCAAAGTAATCATTACTAGCACCGTCACTTGCCACAATCTTTTGCTCACCTGTGCCGTCCAGATTGTAGACATAAACACTGCCTGTCCGATTTAAAACATATGGTGCGCTCACCACAATGTGAGTGTCTGATATAGCAACCGACCTACCAAAGAAACCACCATTAACACCGTCACTTGGCGCAATCTTTACTTCGCCAGTGCCGTCCAGATTGTATACATATGCCGCCCCTATGTTGGTGTTATGGCTTACGGCTCCACCTATGATCTTGGTGTCGGACAAAGCGATACCAGTTAAACAAAAGTTATCACCACTAACACCGTCACTTGGCACAATCTTTACTTCGCCAGTTCCATCTAGATTGTATAGATATGCTGCACCTTTAGTACTGCCAGGATTGTCTTGACCTGCTCCCACTGCAATTTTAGTGTCAGATATAGCAACTGTAGAACCAAACTTTTTGCTTTGATGAGCATCACTGGGTTTAATCTTTAGTTCGCCTGTGCCGTCTGTGTTGTATATGTATACCGCACCTGCGTGAGTCTGTGGATCGTCCTGATGAGATGCTCCAATCACAACTTTGGTGTTAGATACCGCAACCGAGTCACCAATTCGATCACCAGCAGCACCGTCTGATGCTTGAATCTTTTGTTCTCCAGTGCCGTCTAGATTGTATAGGTATGCTGCCCCTTTTTGATTTTCCACAATACGAGCACCCACTACAACTTTAGTGTCTGATATACCGACCCGCCAACCAAATTGATCACCACTAACACCACTTGATGCTGTGATTTTAACTTCACCAGTGCCGTCAGTGCTGTATATGTATGCGGCACCTTTGTTGCTGTTGCCACTCCGTGCCCCTGCCACAAACTTACTGGGACCTGTGGGTGTGGGTGTTTGATCTTGTGCTGGTGCTGTTATGGTTACGCCAGCTGGTATTTTTATGCCTGATATTTTCATGTTATTATCCTGTTATTAGTTATTAGTTAATTGCTACTGAGTAACCAAAGTTATCACCACCAGCAACATCTGATGCTACAATCTTTTGTTCACCAGTGCCGTCCAGATTGTACATGTATGCACTACCTGAACTTTCGCCACTAACATCAGGTGCGCCTACTATGATTTTGTCTCCCTGAATAGCAATTTGTATACCAAAAACACCCCACTCAGCGCCATCTGATGCTGTAATTTTTACTTCGCCCGTGCCGTCCATGTTGTATACATATACTGCGCCTGTATGAACATTATCACCTTGAGCACCTACTACGATTTTGGTGTCAGAAATAGCAATTGATTGACCAAATTGATCATTAGCAGCGCCATCTGATGCTGTAATTTTCACTTCACCTGTGCCGTCCAGATTGTATACATATACACTGCCTGAAGCACTGCCAGAATCGTCATCGTATATTGAGCCTACCACAACTTTGGTACCGTTAATAGCAACTGATTTACCAAAATTATCACTAGCAGCCGCATCTGATGCTGTGATTTTCACTTCACCAGTGCCGTCAAGATTGTATATATATGCGCTACCTGATGAACTGCCTGCGTCGTCATTACCTGGTGCGCCTACCGCAATATGAGTGTCTGACATAGCAACTGATTGACCAAAGTAATCACCACCAGCCGCATCTGATGCTGTGATTTTCACTTCACCAGTGCCGTCTGTGTTGTACACATATGCCTTGGCGGCATAGTAGGCACCCACTACAATATGAGTGTCTGACATAGCAACTGATTGACCAAATATATCATTGTGAGCACTATCTGATGCCGTAATTTTTTGTTCACCTGTGCCGTCTAGATTGTATATATATGCACTGCCTCTTCCACTGTTCTTATGATGAGCAGCCACCACAATTTTGGTGTCTGACATAGCAACTGAATGACCAAATTGATCATTAGCAGCACCGTCAGATGCAGTAATTTTCACTTCACCTGTGCCGTCCAGATTGTATATGTAGGCGGCTCCAACATCATTATTTATGTCACGCGTACCTACAGCAAGTTTACTGGGTCCTGAGGGTGTTGGTTCTGGTGCTGGTGCTGGTGCTGGTGCTGTTATAGTTACGCCAGCTGGTATGTTTATGCCTGAAATTTTCATGTCATTATCCTTTTATTGGTTTATTAGTTAGTTGCTACTGATCGACCAAATAAATCACCAGCAGCACCATCACTTGCAGTAATTTTTACTTCTCCAGTGCCGTCTGTGTTGTATACATAAACCGCGCCTTTGGTGTTATCGTATGGTGCGCCTACCACAATTTTAGTGTCTGTGGCAGCTACTGATTCTCCAAATCGACCAATATAAGCACCATCTGATGCTGTGATCTTTACTTCTCCAGTGCCGTCTAGATTGTATACATACGCACTACCTGAATCACCGCCTCTATCGTCATCTGCATATGCGCCTACCACAATGTGAGTGTTTGTGGCGGCTACTGAGTAACCAAAGTAATCATCAGCAGCGGCATCAGATGCAGTAATTTTCACTTCACCAGTGCCGTCCATATTGTATACATATGCACTGCCTGAATTACTTGGGTCGTCATTGTTTTGTGCACCCACCACAAACTTACTGGGACCTGAGGGTGTTGGTTCTGGTTCTGGTGCTGGTGCTGTTATGGTTACGCCAGCTGGTATGTTTACGCCTGAAATTTTCATGTGTTATTATCCTGTTATTAGTTAATGGTGTTAAGCTACTGATTTACCAAAGCTATCATTAGCAGCACCATCACTTGCTGTGAGTTTCACTTCACCTGTGGCGTCAGTGTTGTAAATATATGAACTGCCCGAGAAGCCGCCATTGGGATCATCCCCACGCACCTATAATAAATTTACTAAGCTCTACTGGGGTAGATGAACTTTCTCCAATTTTAGCGCCGCCTGTGAATTTTGCTCCGCCTGTTAATGATACCCCCATTTTTTATATCTCCGTATTAAATGCCCTGTATTTACAGGGCAATCTGCTGTTCATTTAAACCATTAAGGTCAAAGGTGTAATACTTGTTATCATCACACCCTATTTCAACACCATCATCAGCTTCATTCATACAAAGCCAAACACCAAAGTTGGTAGGGCTGTCAGATGCTGTATAAGTCTTAGTGCCTACGTCAGATGTTTCCACCGTGACCGTGTTGCCAGATTGTGTTACTTTAGTAATATCCATGTTATCTCCTTATACTAGTTGATTTAGTCCAGTGTTTCAGCCTTTAAACTGTTGTGACAACAATTCAATGCCTATGCCTATGACTCCGAGGTTCTTTTGTACTCCACCAGTAAAAACAGTGTTGTTAGGTATGAATCTATAATGGGCTGCTACATCCTCAGTTTGATTTCTGGCTTCGTAAAAAGTTCTTTTCCTTAGAGTGCTGTCTCCAACTGCGTCTAGTGGTACGTTTATGCTACCGCCCGATGGGCTTGGACCAAAAAGATCTCTGTGGCCTAATTCATGCTGACCGAAAAATAACACCCATGATGTATCATCGTCTGAGGAATCACTATTATTGTATTCATGTAAGTCCATCGCTGGATATACCTCATAGTTATGGTGCGCAAAGGTACTAACCTGACCAATTGGACTGGCGCCATCAGCCACTCTGAGATTTCTGTATGCTACCAAGTGCGATGTTGCACTACCAGATGGCACGTACCCAACCTCATAGGTATGGGAACCGCTATTATCACACACCTTGTAATATGCATTAAAAGCAACACCATGACCTGGTACTCTATTATATTTCCTTTTAGCACCTGATATTTGCGTCCAACCAGTGGGCGCATCTGAGTATTGTGTACCAATCGCTTGTACAAATACAAACATGACATCATTTTCCTGCAAATCCGTAACAGTTTTAGAATAATTGGAGTTACTAGTTGATTCCTGAAAGTATTGTACACGATCAATACCCTGTGGTATGGGTGGTGGTTCTGGTGCTTGTGCTGGTGCTGTTATGGTTACGCCAGCTGGTATTTTTATGCCTGATATTTTCATTTTGTTTTCCTTTTAGTTAGTTTAATATTTTAGTTTAAGCTACTGATTTACCAAAGTAATCACCAGCAACACCGTCACTTGGAGTAATTTTTTGTTCACTTGTGCCGTCTGTGTTGTATATATATGCCGCACCGGTCTCAAGTTTAGTAGCACCTACCGCGATTTTGTCACCCTGAAAAGCAACTGATCGACCAAATTCATCATTACCAGCAGCATCTGATGGTGTGATCTTTTGTTCACCTGTGCCGTCTAGATTGTACACATATACACTACCTGATCCACCATTTTTGAACGCTCCCACAAAGATTTTGGTGTCTGACATAGCAACTGACCAACCAAAGAAATCACTAGCAGCCGCATCTGATGCGGTGATTTTCACTTCACCTGTGCCGTCTAGATTGTACACATACGCACTTCCTGACCTGCTTCCAAGATCGTCATCCCCAAATGCACCTACCACAATATGAGTGTCTGACATAGCAACTGATGTTCCAAAGTAATCACTATCAGCAGCATCTGATGCTGTGATCTTTACTTCCCCAGTGCCGTCTGTGTTGTACACATATACACTGCCTCCGACGCCTTCCGCCCGGGCTCCCACCACAATGTGAGTGTTTGTGGCGGCTACTGAGAAACCAAACAAATCAGTAGCAGCCGCATCTGATGCTGTGATTTTCACTTCTCCTGTGCCGTCTGTGTTGTACGTATACACCGCTCCTTTACCGCCGTCGATCTCGCGGGCTCCCACCACAATGTGAGTGTTTGTGGCGGCTACTGACCAACCAAACAAATCACTAGCAGCCGCATCTGATGCTGTGAGTTTCACTTCACCAGTGCCGTCCATATTGTATACATATGCACTACCTGAGTTACTAGGATCGTCATCTTGTGATGCACCTACCACAACATGAGTGTCTGACATAGCAACGGACACACCAAATCGATCATCACTACCACCATCTGATGCTGTGAGTTTCACTTCACCAGTGCCGTCAGAGTTATATATGTAGGCGGCTCCAGCATTATTATTATTCAGCCATGCACCCACCACAAACTTACTGGGACCTGAGGGTGTGGGTGGTGCTTGTGATTCCTGTGCTGGTGCAGTTATGGTTACTCCTGCTGGTATTTTTACGCCTGATATTTTCATTGTTTTTCCTTTTAATTAATTGTTTTAAGCTACTGAGTAACCAAATCGATCACCACTAGCACCGTCCGATGGCATAATTTTTTGTTCACCTGTGCCGTCCAGATTGTACACATATACACTACCTGCAACACCGTTTTGATAAGCACCCACTATGATCTTGTCTCCCAGAATAGCAACTGATATACCAAATTGATTATAAGCGGCACCGTCTGATGCTGTGATCTTTTGTTCACCAGTGCCGTCTAGATTGTAGATATATACTGCGCCTTTGTTGGAGTCATATCCAGTAGCACCTACCACTACTTTGGTGTCGGTGACAGCAACTGAGTAACCAAATCGATCATTCTGAGCACCATCTGATGCGGTGATTTTCACTTCACCAGTGCCGTCAGTATTGTAAACATATGCACTGCCTGAATTAGCGCCACTATCGTCATCTCCCCGAGCACCCACTATGACTTTGGTAGCTGACATAGCAACTGATGAACCAAATCGATCATCAACAGCAGCATCTGATGCTGTGATCTTTACTTCGCCAGTGCCGTCCAGATTGTATACATATGCACTTCCTGATGAACTGCCTGCATCGTCATCACCAATCGCGCCTACTACAATTTTAGTATCAGATACAGCCACTGATTGGCCAAATTCATCACCCTGGGCAGCATCTGATGCTGTGATCTTTACTTCGCCAGTGCCGTCTAGATTGTATACATACACACTTCCTGATGAACTGCTTGCGTCGTCATCACCCTGAGCGGCTACCACAACATGAGTGTCTGACATAGCAACTGACCAACCAAATTTATCATACTGGGCACCATCTGATGCGGTGATCTTTACTTCGCCAGTGCCGTCTGTGTTATACACATATACTGCGCCCTTTATAGAGTTAGACTCCCAAGCACCCGCCACAAGTTTATTGTCTGTTGCAGCAACTGAGTAACCAAACAAATCACCAGCAGCCGCATCTGATGTTGTGATCTTGACTTCACCTGTGCCGTCCAGATTATACACATACGCACTTCCTGAGTTACTGCCTGCATCGTCATTGAATGGAGCACCTACAACAAACTTACTGGGACCTGTGGGTGCTGCTGGTGCTTGTGATTCCTGTGCTGGTGCAGTTATGGTTACTCCTGCTGGTATTTTTACGCCTGATATTTTCATAGTTATTTTCCTTTTATTAGTTAATTGTTTTATTAATTTATTGCTACACCACCACCAAATCTTTCCTGAGCAGCACCGTTTGATGCTTGAATCTTTAGTTCACCAGTGCCGTCAGTGTTGTACACATACACTGCTTCCCTAAAATCAAGGAGCAGGTTTTAATAAGATACTAAAAGCAACGGTTGAACCCATACTCCAAAATGAATCTTGAGTGATGAGGGCACCTGGAAATTCGGTATCCCCAGCATTGGGCCTATACCCAGCAATAGCTACTGAACCCTGAGAATTATATGCTCCTATTTCATAGTAGAACTCTATACCGTCACCCTCAATTCTTAATTCCGCCCGGCGATCTCTCTCGCAGCCAGCGATGATAATCACAAGTTCATTGCCCGTGATTGGCTGCGGTAGTGGTTGGACAGGTAGAGTAAAATCAGAATTTTTATCTGTGTCGTATGGGTTTACGATTGTAGGATTACTATCTGGGTCTACGTTGCTGAAAAACGCCACCAAACCCGTATTGGTACGATAGGGCGTACCACCAACCGCGCCTGGCGTTTTTTTATAACCCCAATTCCCACGAAAAGCTACGTTCGTTGTGTTGTTGAACCCGGAATTTTGAGTAAACCCAGACATCATGCCTGGTGAATAAGCGGAGCCGCCAGTCACACCAATACAAAACTCGTCCGCCGCAATGGTGTCCCCGATATAGCTTGCTCTTAAGAACTCCACAGGTAGCTGTGTTGGTTCTGGTGTTGGTGCTGTTATGGTTACTCCAGCTGGTATTTTTATGCCTGATATTTTCATTTTGTTGTCCTTTTATTAGTTAATTGTTTTATGCTACTGAGTAACCAAATCGATCATCAGCAGCACCATCTGACGCAGTAATCTTTACTTCACCTGTGCCGTCTAGATTGTATACATATGCACTGCCTGATGAACTGCCTGCATCGTCATCCCTATAGGCGCCCACCACAAATTTACTGGGACCTGTGGGTGCTTGTGGTTGTTCTTGTTCTTGTGCTGGTGCTGTTATGGTTACTCCAGCTGGTATTTTTACGCCTGATATTTTCATTTTGTTGTCCTTTTTGTTGATTAGCTTCAATGCCGCAGCGCATTGCTCTTATTTATCCTTTAAGCAGCTACCATTTTCCCAGAGGACAGTTCGCTTGAGGTATTTTAGTTTTTGCTTTCATGAAGCAGCCGCATTGATTACATTTAGTGCCTGAGAAATGCTCACAGCTTGCACAAACTTTCATGCGTTGATCACTTAACTTCAGCAAATCCTCCAGGCTATTAAAAGCGCGGTTAATTTTGTTTTTCATTCCTGGTAGTCTAATCATAATTTAGTTGTGTAAGTTGTGTAAAGTCGTAAGTTATCATCTGTGCCCAGACTGAGTTTTATAAAAGGATGCACTTCCTGCCAGGATTTCCTGTTGGTGTATACAACAAAATCGTATCTGGCAAAGGTCATATATCTTAAATTAATTTTATAATCTTCCATTTGGTTGATTAAGCCAAAAAGTTGTTGGTAAAATTCTGTGGTGTGATATGATTGTTTTGGTTGTGCATGTTTTTTCCACGCCGCCACATAAGCATAAAATTCAATTTTTGCGTCATATTTACCAAAGTATGGTTTTCTCTGATCATATGATATCGAATAATCTGATACCATTTGTGCATGATTGAAATCATGCACGCCTTGTATCTCTGTGACTTGATTTCCATGCTCACCAAGAAACAAATCAAGATCACGAGTGTTAGTGAAGTATGCGAAAAAATATCCCTTTTTGGTGGTACGCTGAATAGATTGTATGCCTGGATTCTTTCTGCAAAATAGCATCCACAGATGTTTCATGTTGCGTGTGTTACTTGTTTTATTTTGTGTATCTGTCTGGTGCTTTACTCTGATGGAATACTTATCGTAAATCATATGACTCAGGGGCACTACATCGTGCCCCTGGTATTGGTTTCCCAGATAACAATCAGGCTGCGGGGTTTTTAGCTTGTGTCGATAATACATAATTTGGTCCATCCACGCTCACTATTATCTTAACGTGGTTTAAATCTTCAAATACAATTTTTTTACTCAGGGGCTTTTTGATTGAATCTTCAAATAATCGCTTGAGTGGTCTGGCGCCCATGAGTTCACTATAACCATCAGCACTGAGTTTTTCAACAGTTTCAGGCAATAACTCAATATCAATATTTTTGTGGTTACTTGACAATAGTTGATTTGTGTCAACAACCAATCTGTCCACAATTTTGTGCATGAGCGTGGGATCTAGTTTGTTGAATTCCACAGTGGCGTCCAGTCTGTTAATAAATTCAGGAGCAAAGAATTTTTTAATTGCTGAATTAACTTCTCCTTTCTTTACATTGTCACCAAAGCCTATCTTCTTGGTTTCGGCAGCCGCAGCACCCAGATTACTGGTCATGATCAACACTACGTTAGTGAAATCAACCTGTTTACCTGCGCTACCTGTGAGTTTGCCATCATCCATGATTTGCAGTAAAACCTGGAGTACAGCAGGATCAGCTTTTTCCACCTCGTCCAATAACAACACACAGTTGGGATCTTCTTCCACTCTGGCTAATAGTTGTCCCTGGCCCATTTTACCCTCAGCATGGCCCACATAACCTGGTGGCGCGCCAATCAACTTAGCAACACTGTGTCGTTCACCATATTCGCTCATGTCAAATTTTACTAATTCACACTGCAATTCATTTGCTAATGTTCGCGCTGTCTCTGTCTTGCCTGTTCCTGTGGGTCCCACGAACAAAAAACTACCTATGGGTTTGTTGAGTTCCCGCAGACCTGATTTACTCACCACAATACTTTCTACTACCTTGTCGATTGCTTCGTCTTGTCCATAAACCACCTGGCGTATTCGTTGATCCAGCGTTTTGTATCCAGCGTTGTTGTCTACATCAATCACGTCCTTGCCTATCTTACTAATTTTACTAATAACACTAACGATGTCATCTGTATCAACAATCTGTTCGTTGCGTAATTTAACTGCTGCTCCCGCAGCATCAATAACATCCAATGCTTTGTCTGGAAAAAATCTAACTTTGATATATCGATCAGTGAGATCAACCGCGCGGTCTAGTATGCCCTCAGCAAAACGTACACCATGAAATTCCTCATAGTGGTCCTTGAGACCCTGAACAATTTGTTTAGTATCTGCCAGATTAGTTTCCTTTACATCTAATTTAGCAAATCGCCGCATCAGTGCACTATCTTTTTCAATATGCTCTGCATATTCGTCTGGTGTGGTTGCACCAATTGTTAGTAATCTGCCTTTGCCCAACACTGGCTTTATCATATTGGCTACATCAACATTACTGTTACCTGCGCTACCTGCGCCCATGATCATGTGAATCTCATCAATAAACAAAATAGCATCTGGATCCTCTTCCATGGCCTCAAGTACACCCTTGAGACGTTCCTCAAAGTCTCCACGAAATTTTGTCCCTGCTACCATTTTACTAATGTCCATGCTGTAAACAACCTTGCTGCGCAGCAACAATGGCACATCGCCCTCCACTATCTTTTTTGCTAAACCTTCTGCAATGGCTGTCTTGCCTGTGCCTGGCTCCCCCACCAATACACAATTATTCTTTTTTCGTCTTGCTAATACGTGAATGACATCATTTACTTCCTGCACCCTGCCAATCAATGGGTCTATTCTGCTTTTCTTTGCTTCCTCATTTAAATTCACAGTATATTCTGCCATGGCTTCTGACACTTTTTTGTTTGCTGTGGTGGATTTTATGAATATCTGAAGATCACTTGCAACCAAACCATTCAGGGCACAAATATAAATTGCCATGGAGTTGTCTTCGAGTAACACACTCATGAGCAAGTCTATACTTTCAATACTTTCCTTCTCTGCAAATAATACGGTTGCAAAACCACGCTGGAACACTCTGTCTATGGCAGAAGTTCTTTTGGCGGGTCCCTTGGGACCAACAGTGCTAGCCAACCCATTGGAGTTGCTATCATTGAGGAACGATAATAAATCCTCAACAATTTTTGATACATCCACTTCTGGCATTTTATCCAATACTTTTGTGACATCAGGATCTGACATCAAAAAGAGCGTGATATGCTCTAAACATACATATTCGTGCCCCAGTGTTTCAGCAAAATCTGCTGCTTCTCTGACAATCTGTTCAATGTTACTCATTTTAAATTACCTCTTGTAAAATAGCATTAAGCATCTGTACATGCTGTGGATCCTGAACCCTGGGAACTGTTATGTGAATAGTCACTATTATGTCCCCTGGATTACTGTTATTATTTGTGGGCATCCCCTGGCCTCTGAGTCTTAGTTTTGCCTTGTCTTGCGTACCTGGCGGAATCGATACACTTAGATTTCGGTCCATGCCTGTGTTAATATTTATGTTACCGCCCACCATGGCATTTATGGCGTTGAGATCAATATGGGTTATTATGTCACCCCCCTGGACCTCAAATCCAGCAGGGGCATGAATTTTAATTTTTACTATCAAGTCACCAGGGGTGTGAAAACCAGGTTGCGTCATGCCACCACTGGGTATCCTGATCTTTGTGTCCTGTCTTACTCCCGAAGGCACCTGTAATTCCTGGTATCTATACCCCAGGTTAAGCGTTTTTGTGGTTCCATAATACGCCTCCTTGAGCGAAACAATAAGCTCAGTAACTGTGTCTGGACTTTTTTGTTTTTGTTGTTCTCCCCACCACTTTCTGTTACCAGCCCCGAACCAATCAGCCATGACATCTTCAAAATCGCCCGGCCTGGGGCTATGCCACTGACCCGAGAATCCTTTACGGCCTTGCTGTTTCCATTGTGCCAATTTTTCAGGGTCGCTTAAAACTTCATAAGCTTCCTGAATTTTTTTAAACTCATTTTCATCACCACCTTTGTCAGGGTGATGTTTGCTGGCCAATTTCTTATACGCTTTTTTTACTTCGTCTTGGCTGGAGTTTTGCGTGACACCCAACACCGAAAAATAATCCATATACTATGATAACACAAACTTAATAATTGTCAATACCATATTACTTGTTGGTGTCTGTGATAATATCCTGGTCGTTAAGATCGGAAATCACTCCTTCATAGTATTCCAGTATATCGATAATTTCTTGAATATATCTTGCACTATTTGCTGTATTGATGCTCATGTTCTCGTAACTTTGTGGTGACATAACTATCATGCTGGGCGCATAACCATATTTCTTTCTCATCTCTATGAGTTTATTGTGAATGTTGCCACAAGTCTGTATTATATTTCCTGCGCTGTCTTTGCTGGGCCCACGAGCCAACCATGCTGAAACACTCAGTGGTTGGGGTAACTCTTGACCGTTCACATCCACTGACCTGTCAGATGATGTTAGATTTGCAATAGTTATAAAGGTCCCATCTTTGCGTGAGCCATAGGTGTCCACACATGGAGTAGTTGTGATTACGTTGAATTTAACCTGTAAAGCACCAATGCCCTGAGGTCTGGGTGGCATGTACACGTTTGTTCTGGTGACGTTATAAATTGTTGGTTGTGGCAAAGGATCTATTGGTGTCTGTGTTTGCATGGACGAGCACCCAGCAAGTATTAATATTGCCATGACAAAATATAGTTTCATGGATTATTCCCTGTGACTTCTTCCAGTTTTTTTAGAATACGATCAGTGCCCGAATTTATGCGAAGTTCAATTAAACCAGGCTTTTGATTAATTAAATATCCTAAATCGTGGTCTCTGAAAAGTTTAACTAATGCATCAAAATCCTTTCTGGACTCAATGCTTTGTAGTCTCAACCTCTGTGAATCTTCGCGCATCTGATCAAAATCTTGCTCTAGTTGGTCAATAATTTTTCCGCGGTTCCGAACTTCGCTTTCTTTAATACGCAAATTGTTTTTCAGAGTTGTTATGTTTAATTCACAAAAAGCTAAAAGTTCTGTGGTTTGTTCAATTTGCTGTTCTAGATCTGATATCTGTGATTTTTTAACCACCGTATAGGTATTATATGCCCATATTAAAGCAATCATCAGGGCAGCAGTACCACCAATTTTGATAAGGCTTAGAGTTCCTAACATAGTAAATCCTCCTGCTATTATTTGTGCGGACGAGTAATCAAAATATTTGATGACTCAGGGTAAAACATAACTATGTGTCCTTGGATGGGAACGGCTCGCAAATTACCCAGCATTCCCTGAAACTTTTTAAATTCAGGACTGGGAGTGTCTATGGCAGATTCTGAAATCCCCGCAGCCTGCATCATTTCAGTTGCCTCACCAAATCCAACCACCTCTAGACGGGTGCTGTGATTACCACCAATCAGAGATAACTCACTATTTTCAAACACCACGTTATGTAAATCGCTTTCTCTAAAAAACTCAAGAATGTTTTGTTCATGGACTTCTTTGTCAGCTTGTTCGGCTAGTGCACGTTGTTTTTCCAGATACTGCTCCACGTCCATGAATGTTTCAGGGTCTGTCATGATTTCCCCCCGATCCTCCCAGGGATGGTATGTGTCCATGACATGAGTCTTGTACTGCCATTTAAGATTACCAGCCAAATTGGAAACGTCTGATATTAAATAATCAATATTATCTATCAAATTGTCATTGCGGTCTAATTCTATAAACACCATGTACATATTTTCATCTGTTGGATTGGGGGTGAGTTCAATATCTCTGAATTTTACTGTACCACGTTGGAGAAAATCATACAAATCTCCGCCAGCTGGTCTGTGAGACACATAAAAACCCACACTGCACACATCTTTTAAATCGCCAGTTTTGGGAAGGAATTCGTCGATACTTATATTTTTTGACATAGTATCTTTGAGGTCACCATGTAGCAAGCTCATTATGAATTACCTCTGTTAGAGGCAGTATCGTCAAAGTCAACAAGGTCAACGTTCTGGGTGGGATCCATGCTCTGTTGTGCTTGCTGTGCAGCGAAATCATTTGTGTTTTTCACAAAGTCGTCTTCAGAAACTTCTATAAAATCTTGTGAGTTATCATCAAGATATTTTCTGGGCATCTGGATTGTTACTATCCATACATCATCTGTCTGTTTTTGATTCTTGATTGCCTTGACTCCAGTTCGTCCGAGACTTCCCCTGCCTTGGTTATCCACAAAATCATTAATTTCATCTGTGGTTTTTGGTTTCTTGGCATAGGTCACGCTATCCTTTTCAAATTTCACTGGTATTCCCAGATTTAATAGACGTTTAGCTCCTGCTGGATCAGGCATACTATCCCCCATGTACATCAGATCAATGCTTATAAAGTGCCTGCCAATGCTGGGTCCACTAACAATCTCCCCGTCGATCCAATTTTTATATGCGTATAGGTCCAGGCGGTCAAACACTCCTTCCACTTCCAACAACATATCAAGTAGTTTTTGATTCCCATCAAGCGCTTTTATTTGATCGTTTAATAATTTTTCAGTATATGCCATGATATCCTCCACATATATTTATCGGATTATGCTCCTTCAAGTAGTGATATTTTTGGCTCGCCAGCCACATATACGTAGTTTAAAAGTTGGCACAAAGTATAAATAAATGTGTATGAAAATAAAACATTGTCATACCAAAACAACTTTTCTCAAGTTTGGAAACAGACATGGATTACCTCCATCGTCTGTTTTTTTATGAGTTAAACTAATGGAGTCTCGGTCATGTCCAGAAAAAAGCGTAAAGAAAGCTGTAACAAATATCGCAAAAATCAATCACAAGGAGAACATTTGAGACTAGTAACAAATAATAATCAAGGCACACTAGACAGAGTGCGTAACAAATCAGTAAACATAGCTCCCCGTAACTTCCATCAGGACGACTTACTGGGCTATTTAGAGGACCGCAATATAAACATAGTATTTGCTGTGGGCCCAGCAGGCACAGGCAAAACGTTGATCTCGACACTTGCAGGCATCAAAGATCTCAAGGGAGGCGATATCGACAAGTTTGTTGTGACTCGTCCCGCAGTGAGTGTGGACGAACAGCATGGATTCTTGCCAGGAACTCTACAGGAGAAAATGGCACCATGGACCAGACCCATATTCGACATTTTCGAGGAATACTATACTCCTGATCAAATAGAATATATGTTGGGTGACAACAAAATCGAGATCGCACCACTGGCCTACATGCGTGGCAGAACTTTTAAGAATTCATTTATCATAGCAGATGAGATGCAAAATGCCACTGATAGCCAGATGAAAATGCTACTTACCAGAATAGGTGATGGTAGTAAAATTGTTGTGACGGGTGATTTAGCGCAACACGATCGGGGCTACGAGTCAAATGGCTTAAAGTTATTCATTGAAAGATTGATGAGAGCTGGTAGTGACCGTATCAAGTTAGTGCAGTTTGATGGCAATGATATTGAACGCCACCCAGTGGTTGATGAAGTATTAAAATTATACGGGGAATAACACAGAGCCAGAGCATTTTGCGCTGATCATTGCATTCGTGGGGCCAGTGTTTTCCTGAGATCAAACACTGCTCTGCGGATGATGTCCATGGCTTCACCTGGCTCAAAACCTTCTTCTTCACAGAAGTCTACACCACTTGATGTACTGAAGGAGTGTTCTAATGTGGCACCCAGATCTATCAATGCATCAGTGATATCGTTCTCTGCAAAAAGAATACCTGCTGCGGGTACCTTTGCATAGCTGCCGTCTGGCATCGTGATCTTTATCTCGCCGTCATTTGCGTTAAAAACTATCATGCAATACCTTCCTTGTTTACTCTGCGTTATCTAGATGAAAAATTTGTGATAGAACGTCATCCACTTTTGATTCGCTGAGATAACCCATTACGTCATCTGTGATTTCGGTGGTGTAGCACAAAGCATCATCCGCGCCAAGCACCGCAAGCTCCCAAAGGCCTTCCTCACCGCCGTAGCTGTGTTCGTGCCTAATAACACTTGCTCCAAAACCATTTGGGAATTTATATATTTCTTTAGTACCCCCAAACAGGGATGTGGATGAAATCAGATATTCATTCATTTGGAAAATGTTAAACTTCATAAGAATCCCTTGGTTCGTTTTGTTTCTTTAGTGTATGTATATATTATAGCGCGGTCTGCTGATTTGTCAAGTTCTAAGTTATTGATTTCATTGGTATTTAAATTACGGGTGTTTTATGACTCTGCAATGTGCTGCAATTCCACAAGTGTGGCACATAAATTAATTTCTGGATCAGCCACAAGCGGGATACTAGCCATGCCTTCACGTATCTTTAAAATAGCCATGTCCTGTTGTAAATCGGAATCCCCCCAAAGACTGAGATTCTGATACATGAACTTATATATATCCTCATACTCATCTGCTCTTGCCCTGCTAACAATTAGCTCGCGAGCTTCCTTGTATTTTCCATTTTTAAATAAACTTACTGCATCGATCATCCAGTCCGAACTGGAACCACCGTCGGAACTATTGGGACTTTGTAGCTTGTTATCCACTACATTTTGTTGGATTAGATTAATGCATTTACGCAAATCTGGATACGTTACTTTAACGAACGTGTCCAGGGTTTCAAGATCCATGTCAACATTTTCATTTATGCCTATGGTTGCCACTCTAGTTGTAAATTCAGTCACGTCCAACTTATCAATATGGAATCCCTGACATCTGCTATGCAAGGCTGGAATAATTTTCTGCGGATAATTACAAGTGAGTATAAATCTGCAGGATTCATGATATTGTTCTGTGACTCCGCGCAGTATTGCTTGGGCGCCTGGTGTCAGATAATCTGCCTCGTCCAGGAGTACATATTTAAAATCGCCCCAGGGCATTGTGCCGGCGAAAGCAGTGATTTTTGTTCGTATGGTATCCACGTTGTTTTCGTTACTTGCGTTGATCTCCATGATGTCCATGGCCTGGACGTCTAACTCGTTCAGCAAGACCTTAGCAAGTGTGGTTTTTCCAGTGCCAGCAGCACCACTAAATAGTAAGTGTGGCAGTGCCCCTTCAGAAATCCATGAGATTATCTGACTTCGCTGCGCCTGATCTCTGAATACATAATCTTGTGTAGTAGTGGGCCTATACTTTTCAGTCCATAATTCTTTCATGTTGTTTCCTCGTGTTGTATAACTGTGTAGTTCATTTATTCTCGCTCACCCCAATTAGACCCCATCTCAATAGCATCTTGGGCACACTGGAGGTAATTGCGGTCTTCCTCGCTGAGAATACTCCAACAAATACTGATTTGATTTGCTAATACGGTTGCTTGATGTGGATCATCTATATGTTTATTACTTTCCATTATTGCTTGTAGTTGATCCAACCTATGTGTTATTTTGGTCCTTAGATCGTTCATTAATAGCCTTAGTGATTATCGATTTTTTTGGTTTGTTTGTTTCACAGATTCCAGTATGGGAGTAGAACATTGTGCGAATTGAATCATTGCATCCAAATCCTTGGGTAAACAATGCCCACCGTAACCGAATTCTCCATCGGGTCCTGGTACTTGAGTGTGGCTACGACCAATTCTGGTGTCCAGGGACAGAGCCTCCGTCATGCTGTCAAATCCCTCAAAATTTAAACTCTGAAATACCTGATACATTTCATTAAAGAACGTAACCTTTGTGGCAAAAAAGCAATTTTCCACATACTTTGCAAAAGCTGCCTGTTCCAGGCTCAGGTATCTTGATTCCCTGATGGGCAGTACCGCGCGAAAAATTTCGTCCCAGTATCGACAATCCTGTCCTCCATATATGGCAAATTCCTGGTTAAGAAAATCTTGTGTGCTGTCAGCATTGTTGTTACTACCACGCATGAATTCCGGACTATATGTTATACTACCCATCATGCTGTTGTGCTTTAACCACACAGGGTTAACAGTAGATTTGATCAGATATTTTTTATTGCGATAAGTGCTGAAAACATCCTGAATGTTGCTAACATCGCACGAGCCATCTGACTTCATGGGAGTGTCCACGCACACAACTACTGCATCTACATCAGCAGGGTCTATTTTTGGTCGGTTTTGCATTCGTATGTCATCTGATATCAGATTTATTCCCTTGTGTGAGCTCAGGGCTTTTGCGACTGCGCTACCAACGTATCCCTGACCTGCAACCACTATGTTTTGTTTCATGAACTAAGTTTCTCCACTGCTTTGTGCACGGACTGTTCCTGAAGCCATTCATCCTCGCCAGCATAGGAACTTGACCTTTCCATGATGTCTTCCAAGTACCACTGAATTTTGTACAGGCGTTTCTTGATTTCCCAGGTCACAAAACCATCATTGTATGGACTGGTTAACTCTATGGAAGCTTTTGATAATTCTGTGTGAATCCTATTATGGTCGAAATGTGTAGCCATTGGGGGTATCCCGTGCTTGTTTAAGTTACGAGTATAGCATAATGGCGTGTAATGTCAAGTACTAAAACTGTCTCCACAGCCACATATTGCTGCTGCGTTGGGGTTCACGAATTCCAATTTACGATCAAGACCTTCGGTGCGAAATACAACCTGCATGCCCTGGAGCAAGGACATGTGATCAGAGTCAATGAAAAATTTAACACCGTGTTGTTCAAAAACCAAATCCGAGGAAACGACCTGGTGGACATAGTCTACTGAATATTTGTAACCACCGCACCCTGCTGGCAATGTGCCGAATCTAACACCCAAGCAATTTCCCCTGGTATTAATTAATTCTTTAATCCAGTGAGCTGCTTTGATTGTAATAGTGACAGGTGGCATTTACTTTTTTTCCTTTGCCACATATTTATCATCGTACGCACTCGGACTTTTATGGGGTTAATAAAGACTTTTTTTGGCCGCCATGACAATGTCGTCACCAGCAACATTTGCTGTCCTGGGTTTAACCTTGTCCTCTGTTTTTGCAAGTATACTTTTATAGTCAACTTTCCACATGCGTTCATGGTCGTCAAGGTCACCAACTATGCGTCCACCAGCGAATCCCTCAGTCCACCTGCCATACTCAACCAATACCCAGTCCTCTGGCTCAACAAACTTCACATCAGGACCGACTGCATAAACCTTGAACCACCTTGCCGTTACCCCTTCAGTTTTTCCTATGGTCTTTTGTATAATAATTCCAGACTCTGTTACAGATTCCCCGAAGTCGCCATCTGTACAAATAACAGTGTCTGCAAGTGGTAATAATTTAGTCATTTTGTAATTTCCTTATTGCTTTGTGGGTTCTGAAATGTTCTTTAAAACTGGGATCTGATTTTACAAAATCCAGCAAATCAAGTAATTCTCTGAGAGTTTCCTCAGTGAGGCTCTCATCGCCAAGCTTAATTTCTGACGCAGGATCGTATTCAAATTCAAATGAATTTTGGCCATGAGTTTGAGCAATATATACGGGCTCAGGTATACCGAACGTTCCTGGATAAGTCAACTGATCTGTCAGGATATCTGAATCAAAGTACACATCAGGCCAAGTCCCGTCATCCAAGGTTAAGTTGGCGTCAAAGTCATCTTCATTCATTGTTTGACTGCTGCGTGTGTGTGCGGAATTCCGAAGCAGTCATCATTACGATATCGCCTTGTTCGTTTACTACCTCAATATCTGCTAGTTCTTTTGATTTACTGCTTTTTTTTGATACTTGGGATTTCTTTGATGTTACTGATTTTGAGCTAACATGGACCTTTTGGTCATCAATTTCGTGCTCAGTATTTTCTGAAGCGGCATCACTTAGTTCCTCCATGGCAGAAAGGTCGTCATGCATGGGCTGTTGCTCTGGCTCATCTGCAACAATTGAGTCACGGGTTGAATATTCCAGAGGATCCTTGAGACTCACATGATGTGTGCTGCTTTTGGGATTCTGCTTGTAATAAGATCGTACTCTGTTTGTGTTATTTTGAATAACCTCGCCACCGTCGCCAAGTATATCTCCGTTGGCGTTAACATTCATATTACCTACTGCTGGTGGTGAAACAGGCTGGTTGGCGATCAACGCTTCCAAATCTATAAGTTTTCCTTTGCTTGTTTTACGTTTCATTATTTCAAAAATTCCTGTATATCAAGGTTGTATTCTAAACTATTAATTCTATGGACGCCCAGCAAATATAAAACATAACTAGCCACGCTACTGCCACGGCCCACCCCCCAGACTATATTATTTTTTCTTAGGGCGTCTATGATATATATCATTAATTTCAGTACATCGTTGAGATTTCTGGCTTCATACATGTCCAATTCTGTTTTTATTCTGTGCCTGCATGCATCATGATCAGGACATAAATTATTGACATATTCTCTGATATCGATATCAGTATAATATTCAGGAATACTGAACTCTGTACTCATGTATTCTTGGCTACTTATTTCTGGTAGCTCAAGCAAAGACGCTGCCTTGTTATAAACTTCAGCACAGTCCCAGGCAGCATTGTCCAGTGAATGGTTCCTGTACAGTGCCTCTATGCCTGTTTGTTCGTCCCATGTCATGCTCATCAGTGAAATGTTTTGTCTGATTTTTTACCAAAATCTACTTTGATCACTTCGCCATCCTCTTCGTCGTCTGCGTCAGTTATCTCGCTATTTGTAATATTATATATTTGATCTAACTGATTGTCAACCTCTGTTATGATGGGGTCTGGTGTGTCTGATATTATGCGCTGAAGTTCCTTGAGTTCATCCTCGCTGTTACCATTGGCTTCATATGTATAACTATCAATTCTGGCCCACCATGGCGTAGTCCACACAGGGTAATCTCCCAGTGAGTAATCCTGTGGCATTATGTCCAGGTTTACTTCTTCGCCCGTATGTGTGTGCTTCATGTCGGTTGTGAGATCTTCCACCACAACTGATACCACTTTCGTGTATTCCATGCAAAGCATGTTAAACTTAATAAACAAGGCAGCAGCCAACACACTTTCCGAAATCACTGGTAATATAATAATATTATTTGTCATTTTGTCCAGTAATTTAAAGTGCTGAATATAATCATCATTGCTTACTACCATGCTGTCATTTAAAATAGCCTCATTCAAGGCGCTGATCCTTGCAAAACTTTTATTAAAGTTCTTTTGCAATTCCTCCTGCTCGCCGCCTGCAGGAACATCAGCTTGACATGAAAATTCAATTTTACTTGGCTGTATTTGCCAAGACATTGTGGCTCCTGTAAAATACATCAGGTTAATATTAAAAGTTTTTGTCATCAATGTTGTGCTCATGATTTTTTTCCTTTGTTGTTAAGATCGATATATTGTGTTACTGCGATGTTCATTAATTCATGACCTTTATATTCAGGGGAGTATTCTGAATGTTCAGCAATACCAATATCAATTGTTTTATTTTTTTTCTCATCAATGCTGCTCATAAAATTTATTTCGTCCTGTCTGTTATTTAGGTGACCCAACATGCCCAGTAGTTGATTATACATGGGGCTTGAAGTATTTGTTGACATCAGCAAATCAGTGATTTTTTCAAGTTCACTGGTTACTTTTTTTTGATCAAACACTGCTACTTTAAACATATAATCCATATATTTTTCCCTATGCTATGGCTTTAAATCCATTTGGGCCGTGTATAGATACCAAACAATCACTAAAAGTCAGTGTAAACATTCCCTGTATTATGCTGTCATAAAATCTGATTCTGTTGCCTCTGAATTGAAAATCAAAACCCAGATCATAACCCATTTCAGTTAAATGTTTGATTATCTGCTTGTGCTGTAGTTTACTTAAATTAATTTGCAGCTCCGATAGTTCCCAACTCTCCCACAGATGCGTTATGTGCTGATTTATTTCGGAAGATGTTGAATTTTTCCCGATATTGGAATCTATTTTTGATTGCGAATAAATGTTACTTAGTATACTCATTTTAGTTTGCACTGCCATAATATAATTCAATCGCTTCAGATGATATGTGCATGAATTTATTTCTGGTCCTCACAACCAAATCCATGCCTGGCAACGCCTCTGGTATCCTGTTTTCTATGGTATAACTTCTATTGTTGCCAACTGAAAAACAATTATAAGCGGCTACTTTCCAGTCTAATTCCCCTATGGGATCACCAGTTGTGGAAAAGTTCTGAAATGTTACTCCAGCACTTGCCAATTTAGCAGTTGTGGAAAATATATTTTTGGTGTCGCATATCAATGTTGGAATACATGGTGTTCCTGACAGAAACCTTATATTAATTTTGTCATAAAAATCAATTATGCTGTCAGAGCACTTACTGCTAGCCCTGAAGTCTAACCCACTGTAGAAACTATCCATTGCTGTGGTTGTTTTGTAAATCAACCCACTTATATTTTCAATGTAACTGCCTGCATGATAAGCATCAGCAGTGCTGGCCACACTAAAATTATAATCAAACACATTAACCTCAAAAGGCAGAGCTATTATATTAAAACCATTTGTATCAGTGGCTGTATAGGTAGTAGTGGGAGAATCGAACTTAAAATCGATGCTATGATTTTTTATGTCATTTGTTGTGATTGTATAGGCTGTACCTGTGATGCCACTGGCTCGGGTGTCATCATTCTTGATCATGAGTATAACTTTATTTTGATTCCACAAAGCAAGATTTTTAGTCAAATGCCTGGCGCTGCAGATAAAACCCAGCGCCAGGAGTCTTTGGTCAACTTCTGCTTGCGTAATTTGGCTAGTATTAAAACTATACTCAATGTATGTGAAAGCACTGCGCATAAGTATATTTATGGTTTTTTGCTACCTATTTTTAATAACTTCATCAGCAAAGCCTGATTCCACTGCCTGTGCTGAACTTAAAAAAGTATCGAACTTCATGGTTTCAAATAACTCGTCATAGTTTTTACCAGCAGTGTTGTGTCTGACATATAATTCTGTTAAGCGCTTATTTAATCGCTTGCTTTCCTCCAAATGCCGTTTGGCATCTTCAAATTCTAATTCCTGTACGTGAACACTACCTCTGGTGCTGGGTGTTCCTGAGCTCACCCTGTGAATCATTGTGCGACTTTCAGGCAGAACAAATCGCTTGCCAGCAGCTCCGGCCTGTGCCAAAAAAGACCCCATGCTAGCTGCCTGCCCCACAACAATGGTACTCACATCTGGTTTAATGTACTGCATGGTGTCATACATTGCCAACCCAGCTGTAACACTGCCGCCCGGGGAGTTAATCTGAAATGTGATGTCAGCCTCAGGATCATCTGCTTCCAGAAAAAGAAGTTGGGCACAAACACTGTTGCTGACGTTGTCGTCAACTTGTCCATTCAGGAACACAATTCGTTCTTTTAGCAAGCGACTATAGATGTCATAGCTGCGTTCGCCCTGGGCAGTTTTTTCAATTACGTAAGGTACATAGTTCATATATTCTTTCCTATTAAATGTTGTGTTGCGTTTAAAATAACCTGTAAGTCGCGTTTTTTAATAACACTAAAATACATGGTTATGAGTGAAAAATCTTGGAACGACAAAGACCGTGCTTGCTCACTTGAGCAAGTGGACAAAATGTCAAACATCATGTAAGCAATACCAAGTGTGCTAAGATTACTGCTGCTTACTTCAAAGGTTAATTCCTGGGGCACTGACTTGACCATAGTGATGTAAATTGGTGCTTCACACCCAGCAAATCTATGCACATCCATAACAATATCTGGATTGCATTTTTGAAATTTCCCCAAGTCAGACAGATAATCAATTACATGAGATTCATGTGTGCGAAGCTCCAGTTCCTTGGAATATTTTTGTATAAGATTTACATCCATGTGATTATTATAACGTATTTTTATGTTTTGTCAAGACAAAAAAAAGACCAAGTTTTACCTTGGTCTAAATTAATTGTTTTACTTCAAATTTTTGTGTCGCAATTTAGTGCCAACATACTTCCATGTATCAGTCAGTGGTTCATATACATGTACCAAAACTGTTTCAGACAATCCAGCTCTTAGTAAGCCCGTTGCATCAAACTTACTTAGGTCTGGCGCAGTGACTACTACCTCTTCCATGCTTGATATAGTATCAACAGAATGCTGTACAGTTACTGGTGTTACTCTGAGTCTGGGTGTTTGTGCTTCTGACGCCGCAGCATGACCTGCCCACAGCAAAAATGCAAACATCGTTAATGTTAATCTTTTCATTTTTAGTTCTCCGAATCTAATAAATTAGCCTTCGATCGCGATCCTCACGGCATCGCTCGCTTGCAAAGTAAGCCCTGAAATTTCAGCGACTTGCTACCTGATATGATAGCTGTACTTACAAGCACAGGTAATGGCGAAGGGTATTACCATCACCGCGCTTATTTATCACAAAAACAAATATACTTCTAATAAAGTGGCTATTTGAAGTGATTACAAATTTGAATCAAGTTTTGACAAACCTGTGAATCGTTTTTTATCCAGGGGATGATCCATGTTGTGTGGGTTATCCCGTTTAAAAGTAGTGGATTTTATGCGGGACATAACACTATCAATTATGGATTGATCCTGTGGTGTGATGCCAGGAGCCCATATATCTGCCATGGTGCTCAGTAAAGCTATGTCAAACTCCAGATAGCTATAACCAAATTGATCTTCGTCACCGTTAGCGATGCCCAAACCATCAGTGGGTTTTGCTTGTATAATACTCACCGGAATTTCTGGAATACTCGCAGCACAGGCAGGAACTTCCCAGCTTTTAGTCAAACTTTGTATGGGAGCAACATCGCCCACGTCACCATGTAACGTCCAAAAACCAGTAGCCAATTCAGAAAAGTTATCGGTGCTAGCAACCAATCCGCCTTTTTGGCTGGCCAAATCGTACAATGTAATCATACGCAGTCTGGCACGAATATTTCCTCTGCGCTTTTTGGCAGCTAAATTATCGCATGAAATCTCGATGTGATCGCCTGTCATGTCATTGATAATTTTATCATACATTGAGCTCAAATCCCTGACAATATATTCTGTACCCATGGAGTTGGCGGCGTCGATACCCCGGCCAGTTTCCTCAGGATCCTGATATATTGGCATGACCACTGGTGTCACCGTCCAGCCAGCTAATTTAAATAAGTTTGCAGTAAGAGCGCTGTCAATCCCTCCGCTCATGCCAATAACAACCTGGTCCACTTTGTGTTCCTTGCTATATAGGCTAAGTTTCTTAACTAGCCCATCTCGAATTTTCACGGCGTTATCCTGATAAATCTTGTTTTCAATAAGCAAATCCAACTGAGCATCAAACCAATCACTCAGTGCAGGATTCCTGTTTAATTCTAATATTTGATTTTTCACAAAAATCTCCTGTTTGTGTTTTGTGTATTTATTTTATCATAAAATAATATCTATAGTTACTGATACATCTAATAGCAAAAAACTCCATTTAACTGCATCATTTGTATCTATGAAATAAATTGTTTCATGCGATCCAGGACTGCTTTGCTTCCACGACTTCCGTGAAAATGCACAGCATATGCATCGTCTATGTTTATTCCATTTAATTCATTATTTTGTGCATGAATTTCATTTATTGATTGGAAAGCTAATTCTGGTCTGGTGGATATTTGGTCAAATTGATCCCACATCATAACATTATAGATTACCTGTTCGCTATTCCAGCGATCGTGATCCCAATTTTCGCACATGCGCAATCCAATATCCCATATATCCTGGCTCATGGACTGGGGATAATATCTGATACCACAGTTGAAAAATTGTGGTATTTCCACCTTGTAATGACCGCATTTAGTACCATATTGTCCGCCCGGAGTATGATTAAACATCATGAATTTATCGAATTCCGAGAAATAATCATAGGGCTTTTTAAACACAACATCACTATCGGCATAAAGAATATTGTGGCCCTGTTGCCACAGATCATAGATTTTGTAGAAATGAATGCGAAAAACATCCCTGATGCTCTCTGCTGCACCAGTGTGTATTTCATAGCCATTTAGATTAATTAAATTTTTTCGTGCGCTTTCAATCATGATATCACTCATGGCTTTATAATTTTCAACCAAATCACGCTCGTTGGTTCGATCTGACGGCCATTTAGTGTGATCTGTAATTGTATAGTGCTTACTCACCAATAAATTCAATATTTGCTTCTCCTAGACTTTAAATCTTCGTTGATCATACTGTATGCATTAAAGTTAAAAACGCTTTATGCTCGGGGTCAACTACATCTATCATTACTGTGATTTTATGTGTGTTACTACGAATATATGCATGTTCCATAACGTATTCCAAACTCATAATACTTGCTATCTTATCATTGTTCCCAAACGCCGTAGTTATTATAATTTCCTTCAGCCATGTCTCGATAACATCATCGTTATATCCATCGTCTGTCCATGATAGGGTTGAAATAACATATCTAGCGATTTGTTTAGTCCCCTGTGGTACTCGACTCGAACACTGTGTTGTGTTGCATGCCGTTGTTTACCTTAATAAATGTAGTGCACTTACTGAGATCTTTCAGCCTCTTTGCGCCCACATAAGAACAAGTACTGCGAATACCACCCAAAATGTCTCCCACGACGGAGTGAACATCGCCCCTATACTGTATGCGAACTGTTCTTCCCTCGCTTGCTCTGTAGTCTTTTCTTCCACCATGCTTCTCCTGTGCACTATTAGAGCTCATGCCATAGAACTCTACAAATTTCTTTTCAAATATTTTGTGTTTGCGTTTTTCCAAGTGATCAAACAGTTCGTAAATCATCTCAGAGTCCTCAAAGAATCTTGTTATCACTTCGCCCCCGCCCTGATCAGTACCTGCAAGCATGCCTCCCAGCATCACAAAGTCAGCGCCAGCACCGTATGCTTTTGCTACATCACCAGGTGTACTACAGCCACCGTCTGCTATGATGTGTCCACCCAATCCGTGTGCGGCATCAGCACATTCAATCACTGCTGATAATTGTGGATACCCCACCCCTGTTTTAATACGGGTGGTACACACGCTGCCTGGACCAATACCCACTTTGACTATGTCTGCTCCTTTGAGTATGAGCTCCTCAGTGATATCGGGAGTAACTACATTGCCAGCAATAATAACCTTGTCTGACCAACGGTTACGAAAAGCTGCCACAAAGTCAATGAACCGTTCAGAGTATCCATTGGCCACGTCTATACAAACGTATTTGATCTCTGGATACTGTTTTAATACTTTTTCACATTGTTTGAGATCATAATCAGTAATGCCTGTGCTCACGGCCGCACTATCCCAGGCCGTAAAGTCTTTAAACACCTCAGGAGTGTTATTTAGACTTTTGACCAAACACGTAAACATGCCTGACTTTCTGAGTTCGTTAGCCATGGCAATAGTACCCACACCATCCATGTTAGCGGCCATGACAGGCACACCTGAATAGTCTGAGTATCTGCCAGTGTTGTCAGGAAAGTCTGGTCTGTAGTTTCTGAAGTTTAAATGTCTGCGTAGATCTACATCCCTGCGCGACGATAATGTACTGCGCTTGGGACGAATTAAGACGTCTGAATAGTTTAGTTTTACTTCTGTGTCAATTCTCATGATTTACCTCATTCCTCAGGCGTATAATGATTTATTCAATCAGCAACTTCACTGCCAATCCAAGTCGCAATGCCGTTAATTGGTTTGATTTGGGGACACCCAGTCTCGGGCTCCGGGTTTATTTGCTGCGGGCGTAAATAGTATATCCAGTGCTTTCCTGGTATTTCCATTGTGGAAATTTTTTCTCTGCCATAAAAACCAGGGTACCCTTCTATAAAATCCAAGTAATTCATGACGTCCTGATTTACTAGCCAAACCTCGCCCGAAATACTCAGGTTACCTCTGAAACTCACTGCGGGAAACGGACCAAGGTCCCACATACTGAATTTGGGCTGAGTTACATCTGCTCCCTGCAAAGAAGCTCCGGTCATGCCATGAAGACTTCTGTGGTGGTCTTTTTTGAGTGTGCCATAGACGAATACTGTTTGCATACTGTACACTATACAGTATTTCTGTATTTTGTCAACACTTTAGTTGCCTATGTCCTCAAGTTTTTTTATTCTGCTGCTTAAATTTGAGAGTAGCCTGCTTGTATCAGCATCCAACGGTACGGCTGCGCTTTTGACTGCCATGGCTTCCAGATCATCGATCTTGCTATTTAGGTCTGCTATGATGGCTTCTTTGTCATGAATTAAACTTAATAATTCTGCTTTTGTCATCTGTGTGAGAGATTTTTTCATTAAAAATTTATTTCACTCATTTATTTTATTCCCCGCGAACGGGGAATAACATTATTTTAGGTTTTGGTTATCGCTGGTCGGTCCCTTGCCAGAACCACCTGTGCCGGTGCCAGTGCTGCTGTTATTTCTTTTCAGCACAATAACGGCTATTACTGCCAAAACTACTACACTGCCTATTGCCAATTCAATAATACTCATGATTATTCTCCTTTTATGTTATACATTCTGTAAATTTCAGCCCTGATTTCATCATCTGAAAAACGAAGAAGCAGGGGTTCCATGCCGTGACTCACAGCATAATTCCTAAGTTCCTGGGAGTCAGTTATGGCATCCAGAGTTTGTTTTATTTTCTGGGTGTCTACTGTTGCAAAAAATGGTTTGCTTAGATAATTGTATATTGGCACTGAACAAATACCAAGCACAAAAATAATTACCAGTACATCTGCTATACTCATTGTGTATCCTCCTGTAATTTATTTATCATAGTATTTAACTTTCTAGTTGTATTCACGAAGCGCACGATGTTTACGTTAAACCCGCCACAGGAGATAAATATGATTATAATCATTGGAGACACCGCATGCGCTACATCATAGACTTTAATCAAGACACCACAGTTGAGGACAAGGACTCATACATGGAAACCCATGGTTGCTCAGAGATCAAAGTATTCTCGTCTCTGGGCAAAATCTACTTGGTGGAGTCAGACAGCAAGCCTCCCAAAACACACATTGTTGACTGGGTAATTAATGACGTTTCAACACCAGTGTCCTTGTTGGGCGACTCCATGGATATTGACATCAATGACGAGGATCAGTGGTGGAAGGTTGTGAGTGCTGGCAGTGCCATAGATTTTGAAAATAGTACAGTTTCCCTGATTAAAAAGGATGCATACTTTGATGTTTATGTCGTGGATAGTGGAATCAAGCATGATCATCCAGAGTTTGTGAATACCAATATTCATAATTTATACAGTATCACAGGTGAGTTTGATGATCAACGTGGTCACGGAACTGCCATAGCAAGCTTGATTAGCGGGACGACTACTTCCCTAAGCCAGGCAAATTTAGTAAACGTCAAAATAATTGATGCTACTGCTGATATTACCCTGGCAGATTTGGTTGAATCCCTGCATGAAATTCAAATGCACAGCGATAGCCGGCCATTGATCCCTGCGATCATAAATCTTTCCTGGACTATTCCGCACAATGAATACATTAACTTTATCATAGAGCGGCTGATTTTATCAGGAATAACAGTGTTTGCATCTGCAGGAAATTCAGGGCACCCCATAGCTGATGTAACTCCTGCATGTATACCCAGTGTTTTCACTGTGGGTGCTTACGACAAGGATTTGAAACCTGCAGATTTTTCCAGCTACTCAAGTGATTTATCAATCACAAACAATATTACAAATACGGGTGAGTTAGACACCTGGGCACCAGGCGTTGATATCAAAGTTGCTAGTATTGCTGGTGGTTATAGCGTGGTGTCAGGAACAAGTTTCTCGTCTGCCATAGCAGCAGGATCATATTGTTATAACATGCAAGATACTGAACAAGTTGTGATTGAAAATTTACAAAAACAATTTAACATAGGAACCATGGGAAACATCACTGGCTTGCAAACTCGTGATGGGTTATACGTATACTCCTATCGTGAGTTTATGTTGGATTTATCAGAACAATATAACTCAGAAACAAATTGGATTATAACATATGTGCCCACACAAAATCAGGATTGGTGGGCACAAATCAAAGGTCGCCAGGATCTGGTTCATGATATACGCATCAATGAAGGCACCTTAATTGCTAAATTTATATACGGGGACCAGGACGTACTCACAACATCTGTGGTTTCGGGACCAGATTGGCAGCCAGAAATTTCCCTGGCTGCTGGCATGATTTTGGCAGTACCTCCTGCCTTGCCAGAGGGCGAGGTGTATCGACAATTCCAAATAGACACACAGTATGTGAGCCATGACAACACAATAACTAATATAACAGTTAGCGTACTCATGGTAACAACGCAGCAGGAATTACTTAATACCATAACTCCTGATCACGACGATTATGACTTGATACATATATCACCCCAAGCACCCTGTGAAGGCAGAGTGGTAACATTTCCACAAGGCTGTAGTGCACATAGTGATGGTTGCTTACACGGTAGCTGCATAGTTGATATACCAGTAAAGGGTGGCTATCTGTGCAAGTGTGGTGGTAATACTAGTGGCGGGGGAGGTTTTAACTAATTACTTCTGAATATATGTCACAAAATCATTATATTTGATATGCTGCTGTGACTTATATCTGAATAATGTATCGAACGGCCTCCTGCTGGGGTTATCAGTTTGACCCCACAGAAGCTTTTCCCTGAACGTTAGCTCAACATCATCATAAAATGTCTTGAACTCCTCGAAACCTGAATAGTCAGTGTCTTGTGACACCACAGGAAATCCTGATGTTTGATAAACCCGTACTTTGTGCTTGTAATCCACCAGGGAGTCTTTGAAAATATTTGAATCTTCTGGCAGGGGACTATCATTAAAAGCATTATAAAAAGCTGTGCCTATGTGTTCATCATGTGTGAAGAAAAATGGTATGAATTTTTTGTGATCCGATATCTTATTAACAATATTTGCATAATAATATTCACTGAGCACTGTGGTGTTACCCAATCTTAAATTAAGATAGCTACCTGCTGTGCCAGACATAATCACTGTGCCGCTGTCAAAATATTCGGTCATCTTCATGTGAGCTGCCATCTGTGGGCTTGTGGTCCAATATTTTGTCTGGTACGTGAGATAATCCTGACAATCCAGGAAATTTTTTAAATCAAATTCTATGTATTCATGACTAAACCCCAAATCACTACATAGGTCACGCAAACCACTGAGGTCGAAATCATTTGAATTGTCGTTGTATACAAAACTAACTACTTTGATTTCAGATTTATCTATTTTTGCTTGGTGCCAGGCATACAACATTGCCTGAGAGTCCACACCCCCACTGCAACATAATATAAATGGTTTGGGGTACTTCATGCAGATAGTGTCTATGGTTTTATTTGCTGCTGCTGTGGAGCTAAGTGTGGTCCGATAATTTGGTATGTATATTTCTGTGGGTTTTTGTGTATTATGGTGAAATTTAATATCTAGCCACGACATTGTATCTGACATCATGCAATCCTAGTCAGATTCGTCAATATCATGAATCCCCCATTTGCCCAAGGGACACTCTGACTGGGGAAGCATTGTTTTGGCTATCATGAAGCACCCACATTCAGAACACTGTTTGGTTGGCAATTTTAGCTTGTCACATGACATGCATACGCCCATGCGTTCGTTACTGATTTCTGTGGGCACTTTGATGTGTTTGTCCCATGCTTTTTTACTGTGTTCTGCTGCCTTTTTTGTTGTGTTTGCCAGGCTTTTGGAAAAAGCGTCTAAATAACCCATGATGATATTTTCCTGTGGTTGTGCTGTATTTATAAATTTTTCTGAGCGTATATGTTGGATACTGACATTTCAGTAACGAAATAATCACCCACTGTGGTAAAACCAGCCTTGGTGTAGGCCCTGATTGCACTTTGTTTTGGTAAACTCCATAATTTTTTGCATCTTTCCAGCTGGGCTTGTGCAGTGACTAATAAAAACAATGTCTGACTAACACCACACAAACGGTAGTCAGGATCTACCCAAATACCTCTGGTGCGATAATGACAGTCAGATGTTTTGTGTCCTGAAATAACAGCAATGATCTGATCAGCCGAAGTTGCACACCAAAACGTTGCTGGATATTCAAATATTGCCATGTCATGACAAGGTTGGTCGTTCCAGGGCCAAGTCATAACACTGTGAGTTTCTATGGTGCTTTTGCGTCCAGACCATAATTTATTCTGCCACACCGGTAATATATGTTCAAAAGTGGTTTTGCTAAATATCATGCTAATATTTATTTTAATAATGATAAATATGTGTAGGTTAAAGGAGAATAAACCATGGATAATATTGTATATATATTGCTTGCTGGCGTAGGACTAACTTTATACTACTGGCTGCAAAAAAGAAAAGACCCCAAACCAAAGAAGATGGTACCCAAGCCATCACAGGAGTTGTGGGACAGCACAGTTGATAATTACTTGGCTCTGGGACGACCAGCCATGCTTGAAAAGTGGAGTGCTGCTTTGGTAGAAAGCGGTGGAAACTACGTGCCACCCACATTGGGCAATGGCATGACTGATCTGCAAATTGCAAGCGAATTAGCTGCGCTAAATTTAGGGCAACGACCTTAAAAATACTTGGCCAGGTTACCTGGCCAATATTCCATCACAATAATTTGAGTCTAACTTTTGTCTTTGACTCGCTTTCGCAAACTGGTTGAACTAAAGCTATGATCTCTGCCATTAAACACTAATTTAATTCCGCGCTGTTTACAAATATTCTTGCCAGTGAATTCCTGGTCCTTGTATTCACGACCTAAAATTCTGACATCTATGGGCAACGTCAGCAGCAAGTCCCTGAGATCTTCCTCTGTGTTATAAACAACCACTTCGTCCACATACTTGATTGCTGCTAGCTGAATTTGTCGTTCAACAATACTCTGTACTGGCGGATTTTTTTCTGAACGATCTATAGTGGGGTCATTTTGTAGACCCACTATTAAGAAATCACAACTGCGTTTGGCTTCCTCCAGCATAGTTACGTGCCCTGCATGGAGTAAGTCAAAAGTTGAACAGGTGAAACCTATTGCAGCTCCATCAGGAATGTCCTTGTAATCTAAGCGCACGGGATTATCAGCCTTTTTTGTGGCTGTCTTCCAACCATTTTAACATTGTTGCTGCGTCAGAGACCTGAAAAGGATCACCGTCTGTGTTATCACCAAAACCACGCTCTACCCACATTTGTTCAACAATACCAGAATCAGCCACAAAACTATACCGCCAGGATCGCATGCCAAATCCAATATTATCTTTGTCAACTAACATGCCCATTTGTCTGGTAAACTTTCCTGCTCCATCAGGGATGGGTTTAACTTTTTGGATATCTAACTGCTTAAACCACGAGTCCATGACAAAACCGTCATTCACGCTCAGACAAAAAACTTCGTCCACATAGTTCGTGATGTCATTATAATAAGCCTCGAATCCCGGCAAGTGGGTGCTTGAACAGGTGGGTGTAAAAGCCCCAGGTAAACAAAAACATGCTACCCTACGACCACCAAAAAGTTCTGCACTGGTGCGAGTAACAAGGTCATATCCTGGATTTGCGTCCATGGGTTCCTTGAACACAAAATCCACTGTGGGTAATGCGAGCGCAAATGATGCTGCGGTTTTCAATTTAACACCTCCATGGTGACTTTCAGAGGATAACCGTTTAATCTGGCTAAACTGTTACTGTCTGCTACTTTTTGTTCTGCTATTTCCTTGAAATAAATGCCTGCGATGGCTTGGCCCTGTTCATGAACTGCATAGGTTAAATTAGTTGCGTCTGAAAGGCTATGATTGAAAATTTCAATCATCAGCTGGATAACAAAATCCATGGGAGTAAAGTCATCATTATGTACTATTACAGTAAAACGATCAGGGTACGATAATTTACTTTTTGTTTTTTCTTGTGATTGTGTTTGTGGCATTGGGTGTCCTTAGTGGGGGAGTTAACAACTCCCCCATGGTTTATTAGGCCTTGCTAATAGCAATTTGCTTGGGTTTTGCTTCCTCAGGTACATTAACTACTAGTTTAATCCGTAGGATACCATCACGTAATACAGCTTTTTCTACTTCAACGTGTTCATGTAGCTTAATTGAACGCACAAAGTTTCGTTCTGCAATACCTTTGTGAATATATTCTACTTCAGTGCCAGCCTCTTCGGCTAATACGCCTGATGTACCAGATACCTTGAGATAACTGTCCTCCACAATAATTTCAATGTCAGATTCTGTGAAGCCAGCCACAGCCAAGGTCATCTCATATTGCTCAACACCAGTACTGTCTGTAATTCTAGCCAGATTGTATGGTGGATACCCAGATGTATTAATAGTTGCTTGTCCTTTGGTCATTTCGTTAAAAAACCTGTCAAAGCCCACTGTGGCTTTTAGGATTTGTGAATTTAAAAGATCAGAAGTTAAGTGAAGTTGTTTGCTCATGGTAATCTCCTTTTGTTAAGCAAGTTTACTGTAGACCATGCTTTACCCATTTGGCATAAAACATCTTATCTACATTTTTATTTATCGATAGTATGTACTCACGACAAATATTTTGGTGCTTAAATAGCACTAATAATTTCCATCATGTTATAATCATCTTTGTATAACGCAGTTACATAATCATTGACATCTGAATCGTAAATTGACAAAATTATATCATTGATCTCAGCGCGATTATTTTTATTTTCTGTTCTATGATTAATGACTGTGCCAGTGTATGGCACATCTATGTTTTTAAATAGCTGGCTCAGCCCATGCTCCAGGAAATAAAACGTAGTGTCATAAACACTAACTCCAGAGCAGTAAGCACTTTGACTGTACAGGTGCATATCAGTGTAACAGGTGTCCATCCACCCAAAACTTTTGATAAACTTTTCTACATCAGCAAGAGTTGCACCATGTTCTATGCGATGACTTAAATGCTCTGCCATGCAACCTTGCCAGCGTTCCACAGGGTCTCTGAGTACCACGTGAAAGTTTTTATCCCCACATGAGTGAGTATTTGTTTCAGCCCAGTCATTTGATACCAGCGTAATACCCAGGGTGTTACTAGCTACCTTGGGTATATTGACCACTGCGTCACATTGATTGCTCCAAACTCGGTAACTCCACCTGGGGTCTATGTTATCAGCTTGATTGTTGACTATGAGCCCATCCTGTATTTCGAAAATACCAGGTATCATTTATTAGCTAACGCCACCCCTGAATATCCACACATATAGGTGGTCTGGGAAGGCCTGCAGTGCCTTTCTGAAGGAATATTCTCCCAGGCAAATATTTCCCATGTAAAATTTGTAATTACCATTATCAAGTAACTCCACTAATACTCTGATTTTGTCCATTAAATTTCCCCCAAGAACAACTATTTATTCATGTAGGGTATTTTTTTAGGGTTTCGTACTTAAATCACTAAGATATTTTTCGTGCTGAACCCACTCCTGGTCCTTTAGAAAACCCCAGTCCCTGCGCTTGGGTCCTGGCATAAATAAAGTCCACACATCAACACCAGGCTCGAGCTCAATACGATGTAGACTATTTTCATTGGCATACCTAATGGATCCAGGCCCCTGCCATTGCCTACCAGCAGGAGTATGTTCCCAATAGCCACCACTGAGGATAACAGTAATAAAAGGCCAAGGATGGTCATGTAAATCATCTAAATCACCTTTGTGGAAGTTATGCAAAAAAATATTAAACGGAAAGCGATGCCTGTCCTTGAGAAATAAATAATATCTGGTTAAATAAGGTTCGTTGCTATGACGATCCAGGATAACTCTTTTGCGACCCAATTTTTCTAGTAATGTAAGAAATATATTCATAAAATTATACTAACACTTAATTTAAGATATGTCAAGCATTGTGGTCTACTCATTTGGGCGAGGATATGTTTTGGCTACCAATGCACCAACAAGATTAATAATAGCGAAAATCGCAAATTCTTTCAGGCCTAACCAAATAAACAGGCAGCAATTAGTAATGCACAGAACTGCATTACCGTGATACACCACTGTGTGTAACAGTTTATTCATCCACCCTGTAGCTTTTGTTGAGCTAGTGCAGCATCCAAATCACCCTGCGAGAACACCTCGAACTTGCGGATATTCTGAACTTCTGTCAGATGGTCCTGACCGTTTTCATATGAAGTTCCCACTAGGTATCCCTCTGCGATAGCTTGTTCAACAAGATGCATCGGCAGCAACATGTTTTTGCCATAGCTGCTGGAAATCATCGCATACATTTTTTGTTTCGTCATTGTCCTTACCTATAGTATCGTTGATTTTCTGGATAAGTTTCGATTATCTAAGACCTTGTAGAAGTGTTTTTCTCTGGTAAAGTCCACAAGTGCCTGAATATCATCATCAGCAAACTCTTGAACAGTTTCCAAATCCAGCTGAGTACCAATCACATAGGCTTCGGTCTGGCGCTGTGGATTGAACTGTGCCCGCATTTTAATCTGCCAGCCAATGTGGCTAGCAAAATTGTCAGGATGCTGTTCGCCAGCAATCATAGCCATGGCTAACCTGATATCAAAGTTGTCTGGGTGGTCCTCAGTAACGTCTACCACACACTCTAAACCTTCGTTGGTCCAGCAAATTAAAAAATAGTTCATTATTCAACCTCCAACATTGCCCGATAATCCAACTCATTCTGCATAGCAGTTTTGATTGCTGTATTAATACTAGGTACATTTTCTAGTACTGCATTAATGTGTGCATCGCTCATATCACATAATTTTTTATAGGTTAACGGTTGGTCTCCATTAGGACCATAACTGCCCCAAACACATTCTTCACGCACTTGTTCGTGCGAGTCTTCAAGGGTAACTGTCAGGAGCTCCTCATCGCCCCAAGCACTACGGCGAACATAGTCTAGTCCACCATCAATCATATACTCGTTGCCGTTCGCATCTGTGTAAGTAACATAGTCGTGCCTATGACGGCTACTAATAATCGTACCGTCCGGTGTCCTTAATGCATTAGAAATTATACCGCTCATATACCAACCTCTACAATTTTAACCTAAATATGCATTATAGCACATTACGCGAATCTGTCAACCACAAACTCTAAACCTTCGTTGGTCCAGCAAATTAAAAAATAGTTCATTACACTGCCTCTATGATTGGTTAGCATAGTCTCTAAACTTCATTTCAAAATATTGTGCTGAGATAAAATTCTCAAACTGAAAAGTATGCTCATACACATTGGTATGCTTTGTAAAGTTCCACTCTTCTCGGCTACACTGCCGCCTACACCAGTCTTTGCCCTGTGATTCTAGATCGCTGTGAAGTCTCACAACGTAACCTGGCAACCATTGCCGCTTGTAATCGTCAAGTTGTTGGGGCGTCACGCTACTGCTCCTAGACGAGTCCATACAGTGCTTCGGACGCTGTATCATTGACCAGATCAGTATCCGAGCAGTTATCCAATATCCGATTTAGTGCTGTCTCGTAACGCTCGACCTTTGCTTCCAGTTCACTCCGCTGTCTACGCAGGGTGTTAATGGTTGCGTTCTGAGACAACACCACGTCAGCAGAATGGTCGAAAGTATTATTCATTACTTGATCTCTTTGATGTCATAGTACTCTGAGGTCAAACGAGTGACCTTCAGAGTGGTTGTACCACCAGCACGAGTTGTGGCTTGCACACCTGCGATTACTCTGACCTCGTCCACGGCCATGCCCTGAGCTTCAGGGAAATTTTGGATCACGGCATTGTGGCTTAGAGTCATGTTCATATTACTTCTCCCAGGTCTTGTGATTGGCAATGTCCCACTTCTGGGTAACTGGCTTGCCGTATTCGTCTTCATCCACACAGATGTAAGCCACTGTCTTTAACACTCGGGCATAACGAAAGCCATCCAGTGTCCAAAGCTTGTGGGGGAAGTCCCTAGCGAACTGGTCCCAAAATTCTGTTTCACCCAGGGTAATGTCAGTGTTGAGTGAATACTCATGAGTCTTGCCCACTGATCGCTCAGTAAACTGACCTATTGTTGAGGGGTAATTTTCCAAGTTTGCCATTCCCATTACACAGACTCCACTGAATGTTCAACACTTCCCAGGATAGTCCACATCGTACCAGGACGGTCCCAGATATAATTGTATGCGGCGCTGCGGCTAGCTTCGAAGGAGATATCACCCAAGTAGGCAACCACTTTGCCGTCTATGCGGAGCTCTGTGCCGGTGGGTGTTTTAACTACATTGAGGGTTTTCTGCATGTTTTCTACTCCGCTTTATTAACCTACATAACTATAATAGCATATCACACAGATATGTCAAACTCTAAGTCATTGATTTTACTAGAGAAAAAAGTCTTGTAAAATCAATGACTTACGCCTACTGAGCTAAATTTAAATTTACTTAATGAGTCGATTGCTGGGCTGCCCAGTACGCACCGTTGGCATACCTTGCCTTTATACTTTTCAAACAGTGTGCCATGGAACGGATCTACCCCTAAGTCCTTGCCGCACCATATACAGTCATCCCGTAGTATACGCTCTGCTACCGTGACATCATCCAGCATAATTTGTTCTGTCATGCTACACCTGCAGTTTTCTTTAGTGTATGTATATATTATAGCAAAGACCATGAAAAAGTCGAGCTCTAAGTTGTTGATTTCATTGAATAAAAAATTAATTTAATTATCAATGAAATCAACAACTTAGGAATTAAATTTTATTAAAATTTAACTCTTGTTTAAAGTATTTCGGCCCAGATAAAGCTCGAGTACACTGAGTAGCCCCAGCTACCAGTCTTAGGGTTCATTTGTCCACCATTTGATCCACCGCTGCGCTCCAGGCGCAACCAACCCTTCTTCTCCAGGGCCTCTAGCATGGCTTCTTGATAGCCATCCAGGTGGGCTCGCTGGCTCCATTCTTCTTTGTAACGCTGCTGAACCAAGTATAGGTTCTGGAGATGACCCTTGCGGTCCAGGAAGCCAGCGTTCTTACGCTCGATGATGTCATCGTATACTTTCTGCTGACGGGCCGTGAGTGTTTTCTTCATAAATTTGATTCCTATTAGGTGTGGGAGGTTAGCTTCCGACCACGATGATAACGATAACGGCTAACAGCATCAAAGTAACAAACATAATCTTCCCTTATTTCTTTAGTGTATGTATACATTATATGGCAAAACGGTCAGAAGTCGAGCTCTAAGTTGTTGATTTAATTGAAGAAAAATTCGTGAAAATCAAGCACTTACAACTGACAGGGCAATGAAAAGAATCAAGCCTGCAAAAAAAATATCCGACATTATTAAGCTCCTGCTGTATTGTATTCAGATATAATAGCAGTAAATTTTAGAAATGTCAAGATCTAAGTTGTTGATTTTATTCAAAAAAAGTGCCTGGGTTCAGGCACTTGGTATGGGGTGGAAAATTACAGTGTATAAATATACTCAGCTAGATCTGAAATATCTGTATCTGAAAGTTCGGCGGCTTGTCCCCACATCAGGGCGCTCTGGGCTCCGACCTGCTCTCCTGCGCGATAGGATTTTAATCTGCTAGTGATATAGGCAATATCTCTACCAGCCAAAGCAGGTCCTACTCCGCCACCACCCTCAGCGCCATGACAGGCGCTACAAACACCGTATCTGACCTGACCAGGCAAGTTCACTGCCACACTAACTTTTTGAACTAGCGACTCTGTGTTGGGTGTGCTAAATGGCTTAATTCGTTGCGCGATTTCAGCCTTTTGTTCCTTACTTAACTTGCTTCTGTCATCAGGTGTAGAACCACCGCAGCCACTAAATAATGATGATAACAGTAAAATTACTAAAATTTTCATTGATTTCCTCCTAGGTTAATTGAGATCTAAGAATTAGATCCATTGCAACATGTACGCAGTAAATACTCACTGCAAATGTCATGGTTACTGAACTTATGAAAAACGTCATATATTTTTTCATGTTAATCCCTATGATTTACCTCCAGGAATTACGTCCTGGTACACCCACACAGTGAAATCTCTAAGCATTTTCCTAATTTCCATGGCATGCTGTTCTTCCTGGCCGATCTGACTTCTGGCATATTCCTCTAACATTATACTAGAATTTTCTGCTTCAGTCAACAACTTTTTGTACAAGCTGATGGCGTGAGTTTCATGCTCAAAACTTTCCTTTAGAATTTGCTGTATACTGTGATCGTGATTTTCTTCAATGTCAGCAATCCTTTGGCTGGGGTGGCCGCCGAATCCTGTGATGAGTTCGCCAGCCTGTAAAGCATGCGCCAAGCTTTCATTGGCCTGCTCCTGCAAAAAGGTCACAATGGGTAGCCTGTACGGTCCACTAATCATCAGTGAACTGTGAGCGTATCTTACTACACCAGCCATTTCGTATTCAATGATTTCATTTAAAATTCCACATACTGCTTTTTCGTTCAACTGGGTCATGCTTTATTCTCCGTTATAATATTCCAGACGTTCGATATCGTCCTCTGAGGTTTCTTCGCCATATTGTATTTCTATGATATGTACTGGTTCCTCAAAGGGATTAAATGCTTGGTGCCATTGTCCTTGTTTGATGTGAATTTGATCGTCTGCATTGAGTGTGTGAATGCGGAATTCTTCTGGCGATGAAATGCTGTGCTTAACATTAACCATGCCCTTGCTAACAAACCATATTTCTGATCTTTTAAAATGCCTCTGGTAGCTGATGCCTTTGCCTGGGGCTATGATTAATTCCTTGACTTTGACTACATCATCCTGGAATAAATTGCTAAAGCTGCCCCACACACGGCTTTCAGTATAACAAGCAGCATTTTGTATGATCCAGCTACTACTGTTGAGTTTATTATTACCACCCACCCCAAAAGCAAAACTTAATCTACTATCTTCAACAGACATTTCAGGAATATTATCAGACTTGCGGTCTCCTCCATTACTGAAAATTACATCATTTTCAGGAAACATTGAGAGAGTCTTTTTAATTAGATCCTTGGCGCTGTCGTCGTCATCGTTGAATTGCAACACTATATCGACCATATCCAGGTGCTGTATGATCTCTCTGCGCTCTGACATCTTCATGAATGGCTTACCTTTTTTACGGGTAAGCCATTGATCTGAATTAACACCAACTACTAAAATAGCTCCTAGTTTTTTGGCTGCTTTGAAATATGCTATGTGTCCACTGTGTATTGGGTCAAACCCGCCTGAAACAACTACAACCGTGTCATTGGCCATTATTTACCTCTGCTGAGTCTGGCAAATACTGCTTTTGCGTCCAATACCTTTCTGCGCTTTCGTTTGCTTTTCATCCACTTGGTGCCGCTGGGGTGAGCAGCTCTATACATGGCCTGAAAATCATTGCCGGCTCTTTTTGCACGCCTGGCAGATGTTTCGTTTTCACGCTTCTTTACTGCGCTGGGTTTTTCAAAATATTCATGTTTTGCTAAATCTTTCTGTCGGTCATCTCTCTCTAATACTTTTCGTACTCTTCTGAGTGCACCACTTACATCGTCGCCTCTTACTGTTGCCCTGGCTCCCGAAATAACGGGGTATTTTTTATTTGACATTTGATCCTCTATATATCGTATATTCAGTGTCGATTTTTTCAGCACCGCCTTCATAAGTAAAAGTTGGTGCTTCCAGGTATTTAGTAAAGGTAATATGCACTACCCCAGTTTTTTCGAGTTGGCTCAATCTATAAAATATATTTAGTGTTGCATTATCCATGAGACTGCGCAAGGCTCTGCCACCCAGATTAAAGTCCTGGGTGCGGTCAGCAACTTCCAGCAAAAAATCATCTGTGAATGTAAGACCAATCTTGTCCAGAAGCGCTAATTTTTCATATTGCTCCACAATGCTATTTTTAACATCACGCAAAATTTGCAAGTAATCATGTGATTCAAGTGCATCCATGACAGCGATTACTGGTACCCTGCCCAATAATTCAGGAATTATTCCATAATCAGTTAAATCTTTGACTGTGATTTTTTTAAGTATTTCTGTATTCTTGTGTAAAGTTTGATCATGGAGTTTAGCTGAAAACCCCATGCCTGCTCCCGTATTGAGTCTGCGTTCTATAATTTTCTCTACGCCAACAAATGCTCCAGAAAATATAAACAGGATATCAGTAGTGTCGAATTCCACCGTCTCTTCGTAGCCCCGCCTGTTTTCTGTTTTGACTTTCACCACACTGCCTTCTATTAATTTTAACAATGCTTGCTGTACTCCCTCACCGCTCACATCCCTGAGCGAGTGACCCCCTGAAGTTTTACTTGCTTTTTTATCTATTTCATCAATAAAGATAATACCCTGTTGCGCTAACTCTAAATCATAATCAGCTGAAGTTAGTAAGCGCTCCAGTACACTATCCACATCCTCGCCCACATACCCACTTTCGGTCAAACTAGTTGCATCTGTGATAGCAATGGGTACTTCCAATATTTTTGCCAGCGTTTTGGCAAGCAAGGTTTTGCCTGTGCCTGTGCTACCCAAAATTAACATATTACTTTTGTGAATTTCAACACCCTGGCTTGGGTCGTTGATTAACATTCGTTTTATGTGATTTACTGCACTAGTACTGAGTATCTCCTTGACTGTGTCTTGTCCCACAACAAAATCGTCCAAGGCGTGCTTGAGCTCCTGCGGCGTTATGAGGTCTGATCCCTGAATTTCAGAAATATTGATTGCTGGTGCCTGAGTTATGATCTCATAACTCAGATTGATACATTCATTGCATATATATACACCTGGTCCAGATATAAGCTTCTTTACTAAACTACGATCCTTACCACAAAAATTACAAGAAAAATTTTCTTTTTTCATACCGCTAGTATTTCCTTATTATTGTTTTTTTCCTGGAAGCGGGATACTCCAAAAACCCAGAGAGTTTTGTAGTTTGTCCTTGTTTTTTTCAAACGCCTCGAGAATTTCAAGCACACTCAAATTATGTGCTTGGTGTTCTGACCAAGATACTGCTGCTTCGTGTGGGTCAGATGTTGTTGCTTCCCTGATTACTTCCACTTCCTTGATTACTTCTACTTCCTTGATTACTTCCACTTCCTTGATTACTTCTACTTCCTTGATTACTTCTGTGGGTTTTTGTTTAAGTTGCTCATTGAGATCTTTGATTTGTGCTTCTAGTTTCTTTTCTGACTCTTTGTCTTTGACATGCACAATCACCTCTTTTGGAACATGTTCAACAATTGTTTTAGTTACTACTTTGGGGCGTTTGTCCAATTGATCTATGGCATCGTCCAGCATACTGAGTGTGCTGCCGTATCTTGCCCACAGCTCATCCAACGCTTTCTGGAGTTCCTCAATCGTCGCCACGCTCTAACTTCTTCTTTAGTAAATTTTCCATGTCTAAGATGGATTGGGGAGCTGTTAAATCAATATTTATCGCAGGTTCTTTTATTACTTCAACTATTTTTTCTTCAACCCTTGGGGGTCTGGATTGCTCGGTAGCCAAATCGGCTTTGAGAGATCTATTTTGCTCGTCGAGGATATCGACTTGCTTTCTGAGGTCAACCATTGCTTTCTCTGTTGCCTGATCTGATTGATCTGATTGTACTGAATTTTCATGCATAGCCTCTTTAAATGTTGACGTGTGTTGTGTTTCCAGGTGGATTCCTGATCTATATAAACTTTGATTTGCTGCCAATAATAATACAACTGCCAGGGGATCGAACACCACAACTAACAATAAAATTACACCGCGTATGGCAGAATCAAAATGCTGCTGAGCATTTTCTTCGCCGTAAATTAATTCAGCTATATACTTTAGTGGACCCACTTCTACTTCCAGAGATAACTTGGCTTGTAGCAATGGGTCAAGGTCGGCTTGCAGAGTTTCTATTTTGCTAAACGCCGCATTTATGGATTCATTCAAGCTTTGTCTTTCAGCAGCCTGAGATTTTCTCACAGCCAACGCGCCGTCAGGTCCCCTGATTCTGTCATAGGAAATAAGAACCTCTACAGCTGAGTCCAACTGAGAAAGAACCCGTTCAGCATCAACGATGGAGGATTCTTGCACAGTGATCCGTCGTTCAAGATTTTGAATTTTAATTTCGTTTGTGCCACCAGAGGATATTGAATGTTCCAGATGGGCTTTGGACAGGAAGCCAAAAATACCCAGGGAAGTAATAAGCATCAAAACCCCCACTGCCAGGCACAAATATGCTTTAATGCCGGTGGCAGCTACGTTCCAATTTCTATAAAGCCAACTAACTGAAACCAATTTGGCTATCTCCAGCACACTTCCCATGATGCCAATACTTAATTGGCTGGCGCTAAAAATGGCAATTAACCCTGCAATACTGAACCAGGCTGCTGTGCTAGCCAGAGTTAATGCCACGATTAGAGTTAAGATCCCAAATATCATACCACTATTTATGGGATCTTTACATTCTATGAGCCTTCATAATATGCCATGTTTGCAGGAGTTTCACGTACTTCGACTTTCCTGCAACGAATTCCTGTGCCTGGATAGTTATCAGGCAACCAAATTTCGTTAAGATACTCATACAGGAACTGGCTGATAGCCTCACATCCAGTGGCTTCCACCACAACCATTTTAGCTAGTGCTAGGTTGTGTAGATTTTCAAACACCTCAAAGTGTGGATCATCCTGTGCTACTAGCATGGTGTGATCAAAATTCTCTTTGAGAAATTCCTTGAAGCTACGCAAGGAACCAAAATCAACCACCCAATTACGTGCATCCAGAGTTTCTGACTCAAATTCTATGTGGAAACCCAGTGCATATCCGTGTAGAGCGCAACAACCAGGAACTTCGTCTCTGCTATAGAGCTCTTCTTTTCCCTTGCCAGACTTGCGGTCTGCTCTCCACTGGCGGTAACACACCGCAAATCCTTCCTCCGGGCCATAGGTTTTGGTACTAATGTACATATATGTCTCCTGTGTATTATACAATAATTATATACTACTATTTAGGCAAAGTCAATTATAAAAAATAGCATTCATCGCTTAAATGTATGATTATCTAGCATCGTAGTAGTGATGTATGCACTACTCCAATAAGGATCAACAATGTTATGATTATAATAATGTGTGGCGCCATTTGTGGGGTCTGTTGTTTTCGATAGCAAAACATCTTTGGCTATGTCCAGGCTTTTGCGCCAGGAATTCTGATCGTACATGCGATCGGATTTACCGTCACAATACCATGAAAACTGGCATTTATTTTTCACAGGAATCGGGTCGCCCCGCCAATTAGTGTAATGTTGACCCTGGTAAACAACACCACAAATTGTGTCAGGGAACCGCTTGTTCTTCATGCGGTTTAATGTTACAAAAGCAACCCCCAACTGGCCAGCCAGGCTTTCCCCCCTGGCTTCGTGGTATATATTACTTGCTAAACAAATATGTTCACTTGCAGAAATCAAAAGATATAAAGTATCCACTGGTACTACTGGCAATCTGTGGAAATTTGAAATTTCCCCCACGTTCAGATTTAGATTATCCTGAATGAGTATGCCGCGTTTCCAGAGTTCATGATGCCCCCAGGCTGTGACCACCAAAATAAAAATTAGTGACGAGACAGCCAGAAACAACTTGATTTTGTTAATCATAAATTACCTCAGGAAGGCAGCGCAATTTTAGTTGTGGACTGAAGATGCATTTTTGCCACATCACTCTGACTGGCAGCAATCACTGAAATATGTGATTTATTAATGGGAGTGCCGTTGGTTTGTTCCGCGGTCATTAACCAGGGAAATGGGCTAATATCGCCAGTTTGTGGGTGCTGTGCCAAAGTCATGGGATCATTAACCAAAACATGTTCTGAAGTTTCACTTTGATATTCTGCTATAACTTCCTCACTGCTACTCAACTTAATTGTGACTACAGTGCCTTTAACGATCGGGTTTTCTAACAACATAAGATATCTCCTTGGTTTCAGCTATTATAGCATATGATTACAGATAGTCAAGCATTAACTAAATGATTTTTGGGCAATTTTTGGCATGTTTAGCAGCTTTTATTTAATACCTGCGTAAATAATAGCATGGACAGCGATGTTCGGGGCGACAAAGTTATAAAGCTGTGCGTCACTCTTAGAATACGCTAATCTAGTTACCAGGTACCATACATAACTGTCCATTTTAATTTTAGAATCGTGACACGAAACAGTGCACGAGTGTCCTGAAATCAGTGACGCAAAAAAATAGCAGGAGTGTTTCCACGCCTGCCACTGATTTAGTTAGTGCTTCCTGAGACTAGCTTATTTAAAGTAAGTATCCCTAAACCAATCAACTGTGAGCTTCATGCCATCTTCCAGTGGCATCAGGGTATCTGCACTCATGTCAACATACCTAAGTGTGTTGACATCAGCGGCAACTGTTGAACCAGCAAGTTCGCCTGGGCGCATGGGCAAATTCACAATCTTGGAATCTGTGTTGCACATTCTCACAATCATTTCAGCAACTTCCTGTACAGTGCTATTTTGCTCTGGGCCCACTTCAACTGCTTCTGGAAATACAATGCCCTGAGCTGCTTTTTCTGTGGCAGTAACCAATGCTTTTGCTACATCACCCACCCAGCACATATCAGATACTTGCTTTCCGTCACCATAAACTTCTACGTCTTGGCCATCCAAAGCTCTGCATGCAAAGCTGGGTGTGATTTTGCGGACCTTGGAACAACCCCAAGGAGCCACTGGGCGCTGACGTGGCCCATAAGCGTTCATGGCTCTCACAATATTTACTCGAGTTCCGCGATTTTTGTTATACATATCAATAAAACGCTCAATCATTGTCTTACTAATACTGTATGTGTTGTTCATCCAGTGATTCCCCACACCAATATAGGTGCCAGGAAGGTCGTACTGAACCGCCGCCTCCAGCATGTTAAGACCGCCCATGAGGTTACTTTGGGCTGCTGGTCTGGGATTCATAACAGTTTCCTGTGTACCCAAAACCGCAGCTAAATGAATCCATGCATCTGCATGAGCCATGGCTTCAGTCACAGCTACGTCATCTCTGACGTCACCCAAGATCACTGGGCATGGATATTCCTCTCTGCGATCGTAGTGATCAAATATATATGGCTCATAGCCCCGGTCTAAACATTCCTCGACTACATATCTGCCGATAAAACCTGCGCCGCCTGTAATTACAATTTTCATGATATCATCCTATTTTTTATAGTTATAAAGTTCAAAGTCTTTCTCAGCAATTTGCTGAATTTTTTGTTTTTGTGTGTCTGATAAGTTAAACTTTTGTGATTTACTTTCATTTCTGTGAGGCACGACCACAGGAGTTTTAACGAACCATAGTTTGTTAAACTGCGCAGCCAAATCCTCTGTTTGAATAATAAATTCTGGTTTCAGAAGATCCAGGTATTTTGAACAACTAAACCATCCAGCAATATTGTGTTTGGTTTCAGTTTCTGGATATTCTGATTCTATATAATGTGAAAAGTTTAAAAAGTCATCAAAACTACTGATCACAACCTTAAATTCTGCTGCCACCTTGTCGAGATTACCATTTTCCACATTATAATTATACTGACTTATCATGCGAGCATATGGATGCCTAACAGTGGCCATGCGCCTGTAATAAGCATATTTACCTGGCACGGTGCGCATGTGTTTTGTCTGTCCATTTTTGCTGTTATTGATAAGCTTGCCGTTAAAATGTTCTTTGAGAATTGTGTCCACAGTCACGCTCCCAGTTTTGGGAACATCAACATATATCAATTTTAATTCTTCACAAACAATCATTAATTATTCTCCCCAGTTTCATTATTCAGCATATTGACGCCAAATATCAACATGCAACATATTGTGGCTCCAGGGACTTTGTGCTGTTCCACCCACAAAATGCAAAATATTGATGTTTTCTATGCCTACAGATGTAGCCCAATTACTATAACAATTCCATGAATATGGTAATACTTTGAAATCACCTGCCATGGCCATGCCCATGAGTCCCTGTACTACAAATTTAAACTTGACCTCACCCTGTAATAGATCATCTATCACTGTGTCCAGATCACGTTTTTTCCATTCAGCGATGTCAAACACCACTACACCTGCTTGCAGGGACGTCACATCCTTTACATCTGGGTATTTATTAGGTTCCTCTAATTGATATTCCATTGTATTTAATGTTCGGTCCATGTAGGATGGCAAGCTTGCAGCACATGGTTTTCCATCCAGGTCTGCATTAAGCAATGGATTGATATCCTTGAGAATAATAGTGTCGGCATCAAGCCATACTGCACGGTCGTAGTCTGCAAAAATTCTGGGAATCAAAACACGACTATACATTGCTGGTATTTCTGAAACCCACTCACCACCCTTGGGAGAGCATACTGTTTCCTGATTAAAGATACATTTTATGCCCTGGGGCAAACCCTCAAAGTCAGCAGGATCACCGTGCGCCAATAAATAAAAATCACAGTCAGTGTTACTATTTTGAATAAACGAATTATACAGTGCTTTAACACCAGGTAAATATTTAATGTCAGAACCAGTGACAATACAAGTTTTCATTACTTAAGATCTCCAGTATAGCTTGGGCCATTCCTGGGGATGCCACAAACCGTCATAATTTTTTATTGTTTTGGTAAAACTTTCCAGAATGCTTGGTGTACCATGATAGCATACTATGGTTGCTGTATCTGGCAGTCCCTGACCACAACTCTGCTTGTAACTATATATACAATCAGGGAACTCTGCTTGCCAAAATGTAGGAGCAGATATGTTTTGTTCTGTCCATTCCTGGTCACCATCGGGACTCAGGTGTTGAGCTTTTTGGGGATCAACCAAAAATCTTTCCCATATGTGTGTTTGACTGCCATGTCGCCACATCAGCAAACCGCTAGCAAAACGAGTGGGACGGTAAAAATTTCTGAGACCCGTGATGTCAGTGAACGAATCATGGCATAATATATCGTCTATGTTACCAGTCACAATGGTATCAAGATCAAAAAACATTATGCGAGTGCCAGTCTCAAATGGCATATCTTCACTAAACAACCAGAGCTTGTACCACCATCCAGTGATGTCCAGATCGGGCAAAGCGTGGCACTGAATATGTGATAATATCCCAGCAGTGTCATCAGTAAAACAATGAAACCTAAAAGGCACAGTGGAGTTACGCTCTATGCCAGAAAATAAATTATTTACATAATCACTTGAAAATTTGTCGCCCCATTTCAAACACACAATATCAATCATTGTTTAAAAAAATCTCTGTACTCAGGTATAGCGCTAACTGAAGCCAGGAAATTCATGGGAACTGTTGTGATTCCCCTGAGCCTATTTTTAATTTCAAGCCATATTTCGTTTAACATAGGCACTGTGGACACTACGCCATCAAGTCTGACCATCATGTTATGCATCATGTCACCCGTGGGTATATCAGGAGTCTCTAAACCGTCCCAGGTGGGGACTTTAATTTCCATGCCCACTCTCTGAACATCATATGCATAGTTCACCGAATTTATCTGAAGAGCTACGTCAAGACCACATCTATTGATACACTGTGATATGTTCATGGCAACTGCTGCTTCCAGATGCTCACCAGTATCAACCACAGTGTCAACCACACTTATTAGCCAGCGACTGTTATACTCTTTGATCAATACATCTGAATATTTTTCCCAGAGGTCATAGAAACACTGAGAGTGATATTCAGAGTCTATGCCACGCCGGATGTACATGATATGTTTTACCAATTCGTGGCAAATTTCTGGCTGTCCCACAAATTCTTGCCTGACTGCGGCAATATTTTCAGAAAGGTCAGGCTGTCTGATCAGATTACTGGGTTTAGAGTCTGCATCCCCAGAAATAATCTTTAATAATGGGTCCATGGTATAGTCCTGTATATGTGCAATATTTATCAATATTTAAAAAACATTTCACAATTAAAGGCTAATAACACCAAAATTTTTCAAATAATTTTTGTTCCATGGAGTAAGCTTCGCGCTCTCTTTGTTCGTGATCTGGTTCACTGTCACAACAATGTTCTATGTTTTGTCTGGCGTGAACAAGTTCGTGTCCCAGAGTTAATGCCAATTCCTCCAAGGCATATGGTTCACCGCAACTATTCTTAGCTAATTCTATGGTCACAGCATAGTCATCGCCGTGACAATATCCCGCGGCCTGGTATGACAGATGATTTTTTACATAGACATCAATTACTGTGTCGCCCTGATAGTTGGGCATGAGATGTTCCATGACGTTGTCTGCATATTCACTGAGTCGGCGCTTTTGTGCAAGCTGACCATGAATATCAATGAGTATCATGACACCATGGCCAGATGCTTACATTTACCTTTAAATTTGAAACCAGGACATGAACATTTATCGGCACTAACTACGTAAGTTTTACCATTGCTGCCCTGAATCCTGACTGCACCAGGAGCAAGTTCCTCCTGAATACTTTCCAAGGTCTGGAACTTTCTGCCCTTGCGATCAAAAGTCCTGGGCAATGTAAAGTCTTCGCGACCCGCACCCCGATCATACGCCACGAGTTTACCACCATCATTAACATAATAAATATGGTTGGGGGTATTGTCAGGCCACACAGTGATTTCCTTGAGGACTTTCATTATTGGCATTCTCCATTTTCGATATCTGCAACTTCGTGACATTCTTCACGCAGGCGCTCTTGCATCTTTCTAAATATATCTGTTACCCTTACCCTGATGGTATCCGCAACACAAGCACACATCACCTTTGAGGATGCGAATAGCTATGGTAGTGTCAGTTGGTTTCTTAACTACCATAGCTCCTTGAGTTGGTTTCTGGCTCGTAACCACAGATCGCTATCTGCGTCAGTTAACAGATTGAGCATGAACCATTTTTCATGCTTGTAGACTTTCCAAAATCCAGGATCATTTACACTAATACATGAAGTGTTGTGAACAAGATCTGCTACCTTGATGGTCTGAGATTCTGCAGGACCCTGCGCTACATGAAATGCATCGCGTTGCTTCCTGGATGCCCTGTTACCATCTTCTGGATTACTGACATCAGTGAGATATTCAACATACATACCAACCACTGTGCCAAATTCATTGCAGATGTCCTGAATGGTAACCTGAGTATCCTCCACCGTGTCATGCAACACAGCCGCGACCAGCATAGCCTCGGTATGGTCAGGCACGGTTCGCACGATCTCAGCTACGGCCAGTGGATGCGTTATGTATGGCTCACCCGTGTATTTTCTGACCTGTCCCTGATGTGCTTTGGTTGCAAAATCCACTGCATGTTCAAACATAATTTTGGCCTCGGTTCCAGTGATCACAGTAATTTGTTCTGTCACATACTCCAATAAAGTTCAGAAGCTGGACTACAGCTTCTGGGTGTGTTGATATCTTCCATGTAAGTCTCACCAGACACTAAGTTAACTCGCTCCACCATGGTATCCATTTTATCATATTCTGCAAGACTCATGATCTCAAGCTTATTAAAGTCACTGCAATACCATGGCAAAGCTTTACCTTCCAGGGTAAGCTGGGTAATCTTATTACGCAGACGCGTCAAGGTTGCTTTAGCTGGTCCAATTTTATCGAATTTTGCGGGCTTGGTGCCGTTGGCGTAGCTGGTTGGCAACGAGCTGATCGCGAGGGTTTCAGTGTTAACAATTACAAAAGGGCCCACCGACTCATCAGCTTTAACCGACCCAATAAAAGTGTGATCCAATGCGTTCTTGGCCAAAAGTGCCGCCACCATGCCTTTGTCGATGCCAGCAGTGCTGCGCTGGTTTTGTATACGCACAAGTGCCTTGGCTTGTCTGTCAGTTAGTGCTTTAGTCATATTTTCTACTCGCTCTATTAACCTACATAACTATAATAGCAAAAAACGCAGATATGTCAACTTCTAAGTTATTGATTTTATTGGGGTTTTTTAACTAATTTTCTTCAATGAAATCAATGACTTAGCTAACTAATTCAAACTTCTGTACCTTGTCCCACCTAAAGCTTCTCCAGCCCTGGGCGTCGATAACATACACTGCTTGAGCCGTCTCAGAACGCTTTGTCTGAGCGTCTGACGCACTCTTTGGCGCATGTTCTGCTGGGATCAACTCTGGATTTAGTGTGCAAGGCATGGTACGCTCAGTGCCATCCACTTTAGTAAAGGTAACATTAACCACACTTTCAGCTAGAAGTTCTTTGAGTTCAGTATTCATAATTTTCTGCTCCAATCATTCGTCTTCGAAGAATCGTTCACTCAACTCGTTTGAATCAAGCATGTCTTCAACATCGTCAGTGCTCATGTACTTGAGCGCCATGGTCAGCATATCTTCTGCTGACACCATGCCCTCTTCCACAAGTCCCAAAGCGGTATCTCTGCTGTTTGTTTTAGTAAACATTGATTTCCCTTTTGCTTTGTTTAACTTACTATACACAACTATAATAGCAAATCACACAGATATGTCAACTTCTAAGTTATTGATTTTACTAGAGTTTTTAAATTCTTTTTCTCCAAGGAAATCAATAACTTACATCTAGTACCTGTTTTACTTATAGATGAAGGGGGTCACGATACGGCCAGATATCGAATTCCCACTGGCCTGGACCGTGCACCAGATATAGACCATAGTTTGCTATATCTCCAGGGTCTTGCTCACCCTTTAATATCTGCTCTGATCGATAAGCCTTAAAATCCTCTAAATGGTTTTCCATGATAAATTTTTTCATGGCGCCATTTTCATTAGCGCAATCACGCATTTCTGTCCGTTGGTGTCGCCAGGCCTTTTCCACACGTTTTTTCCGATCCTCTGCATGTTCCGGTTCACCACACCAGTTTTTAACTGGTTTTGTCACAGCCTCCCTGACACAATTTCTCCACATTATACGTCACTCCCGAGGGTTGAGTCCCTGGCTGATAATACGATCTGTGCTTTATCCATTTCTGTAAATGTATCACGTGGAGGACGATCAATTATGCCTTCGGGATCGTGCCTGTCCTTGATTACTACCCAGTTACCCTGTTCCACATACCAAGCCCGATCGGCCATTATGTTAAGATAGAATATGCCGGAGTCGTCATGACAATGCTGATTCTTGTGATAAATGGAGCCATCTGCTAGCTCAAAATAAACACCGTCCATATTAAACCTCCTGAGCCATAGCTATGATTTCTGCTTTATCAACATCACTTAGTAGACAAAACCGGCTATATGGTTTGTCCTCAGTGTTCTTAAGTACCAGCCAGTTACCCTGTTCCACAAGCCAAATATGGGTAGCCATCTTGTCAAGATGACTAAGATATGAGTTACGCCATTCTATCATAGTTTTAGGCATTTTAGAGTTATGATAAATGGCGCCATCGGCTAGCTCAAAATAAACGCCGTCCATTATACGTCCCTGCCTGTGGCATACAGTGCCTTGGCAATGGGGAAGCGTGGCACACCATCTGGAGTGCGCGTAAAGTACTGTACAGTAACCTGTCCTCCCACATACTTGTCACGCTCAGACAAGAGCTGTCTAGCAAAGTCTTGGTTGCCGGCTAAGCCTGAGCCACACTCTCTGCCATCCTCAAGACGGAAGATAACTCGCTTGGCATAGCCAGCCCAGTTACCTTTGCCTTCCTCAATGCTAATGATCTCAAACTCTGAATCTTCGAAGTCCTTGCGCTTTAGTAAGCCGTTGCTACGCTTCTGCTCATAGGGCATGTCCAGGCGTATGATGCCGCCTTCGTAGCCCTGCTCTACATAGGTGCCAAACAATGCATCAACATCATCCTCTGAGGTAGCGAAATCTGTTTGCACAAACACCAATGACGAGTCCTCATATCTCAGCACTTGTTCTAACTCAGTGCGGCGCTCAGAGTAAATAGCCTCAGAGCTAGGCAAGTCATACACATGGAATTCCACCATGTCATGACTGTCTACGAGATCTTCATCTGTGGGTTTAGTCTTGCGTACCAGGCTAATGATCTGGTTAAAGTCATCTCTGAGTTTGTGATTGTACAACTCACCATCTAACACCAGATCTGGATTGGTGTCAAACAGTGGCTCTAAAGCAACCTCAATATGAGGACAGCTCACAATCTGCTTACCAGTACGACTCCACAAACCATCTTTGTTGGCAATACAACGAACACCATCCAGCTTGGGTTGTACATACACAGGGTACTCAACCTTAGTTAAGCGGTCTTCCCACTTGGCAGCCAGCATGGGCTTGAAGAACCTAGCCTTGGTTACATCAGCGATGTCACGGTGATACTCACCATCCAGCCGCTTGGTGTAGAGCGCGTCCACTTCAGCCACAGCCTGAGCTTCAGCGGTTGTGGCGTTTGCTCGGCCCACGTTCTTGGCAAAAGTTTCTTTCCATTCAGATGTTACTTGCTTGCCATCGGCTAGTCCGCTCACAGTGCGAAAGTTGGCACCGTCAATCTCACAGCGCCATTCACGCAGTTTGCCCTTGCTGTCAATTTTGTACAAGGTATCTCTAACTATCATTAGTCTACTCCTTATTGGTGATTGTAAGGTACAGTAGTACCAAATGGTGCTATGGGGTGGCTACTGCTCCCAAGCGGGTCCAGGCAATGGTCTCGCCAGCCACCTGCATGTAGTTGGTGGTACCCTTGAGTTTGCGTACATTCCTAAACCGATATGGTTGATTACAACGGCCCAGTTGAATGTCAATATCAAACGCCGCTGTGTAATGCTCCTCATCACGCCATTTGTCATACTCCCAATATTCAAACCACTGATTCTTTGTGCCAAACTTGATGACCTTGATCACTGATTGCAGAAAAAGAACCATGTTCGGCGCAAAGTGAAACCTTTGATATACAATATCAAGATCAACAAAAACTGGTAGCTGTGGATCACTAAAGTCCAAGGGACCTGACGTGATCCAGACCTTAATCTTAGGATGGTTCCTACGCTGTTCTGATATAGCCTGCTGACTGACTCTAAACTTGAAGTCAGGGAAGGCATAATTGAGTGCGTCGAGGGTGGCCTTGGTTTCCAATTTATAATACATTATGCCACAGCCTCCTTGAATTCGTCAACCATGTTATAAGGCACACCCAGAGTATAACATACATAGGTCAGGTCACCGCCGTGATCGATACCATCACAGATCCAGCGGATCGCAGTTTTACGGTCACCCGCGCCCATAGCAATGGTATCAGCAATCTGGACCTCCAGAGCCTCAACTTCTCGAGCATCTGTGAACTCGCGCTCAGTAATGGCCGCAGTCACAGCATCGCTCAGACGGTCAGCCTCAGCCTCGAGTTGAGCAATACTCCACTCGGCATAGTTATAGCCGCGAGGACGGAAGCCATAGGCATCCTTGTGAGCATCGGAGATATAACTGATAAGCGACTCACGCTCATACTGCTCGATGGTGAAGACACCACCACGAGCCCAGTGAGCAGGGTCGCTCACAGTAGTGGTATAGAAGGTCCAGCCTTCAGCTTCAGCACGAGCAACATGCTTGGCGTTAGACGCCTCAATGTGGGCTTGGAGGGCTAGCTGATCTGCTGTAAATGCGGTCATAGTGTTGATTCCTTCAACTATTTCTTTAGTATATGTATACATTATAGCACAGTCTAACGATCTGCCAAGCTCTAAGTTATTGATTTTACTGAAGAAAAAATAATTTTAAACATCAATGAAATCAACAACTTACAGATAACATCAGTACCACTGTGATTGTGGCGAAGGCCAGTAAAACCTTTATGACATCAATCACGATCCTGCTCCTGGCGCTTTACCACAAATCTGATATAAAGTAAAAGCATCATCCACACAATCCACACGCCCAATATTATTGCTTGATCCCTGTGCAAACAGGCTGATCGTCAGTCTGTACTGTGATGGTGCGATCGGGATAATTTTCTTCCATGTAAATAATTTCATCCAGAGCGTGCAAATAAGAACCACACACTATTTTTTGAACTTCATTGTTCGAATTAGTAACTAATACAGTGATCACAAAAACTCTCCTAAAAAATTGTTTATTCTAAATCTTCCAGAGGCAGGATTTCGACGTCGCCGCTGGATGATTCTCGGGTGCGCAAACATCCCGTCTTTATCAATTTTTCCACGACATCGCTAGCGCCGGTTCTGACGCCCTGGCCATAGCCCATGAATATACCGACCAATGTGCCAGCAAAATAAGCAAACAAAATCGAAAAAGCACCCATCTCCAAATACTCCCTTACTATTAAGTACTAATAATAGCAGAAATACACGAGCTGTCAAGCTCTAAGTCATTGAATTTATTGGGGTCTATTTTAGTCGATGTTAATGTTCGGTCGATAGCATGGTGCAGTGTCTGGCCTTAATCATCATGACTTAGATCTTGTTTTAATTTCATTTTTTCCAGGGAAATTTTATCCTTGGCGGTCATAATAAATGCACTAACACTAAGTATTAAAATGCCTGATGTCTCATATAATATAAACTCAGGCTCTGTGCCTTTGGTTGTGAGAATAATCATACGAGTCAGCGCAGTGATAGCGATAATAATGGGCAGAGTCACAGGGATTCGGTGATCGTGATAGAACGCGCCCACCATGCCCAGAATCTCGGCATATATAAAAAGTAAAAATAAATCGGCTAGATCCATTTTGCCCTGGGTTGAGAACATTTCCACAACATCGAACCCTGCTGCCCACACTGTGCCTGCCACCACAAACAATAATAATACCTGTTCAATATGAAGAATTCCCATCTGTATAAATTTCTTGGCATCGAACTTAGACATTTTGCACCTATGCGTTAATGGATTGATTGTAGAGCTTTCTCATGAGCTCTGATCTTGTTGTGGCATCTCTGCTGCCATGGAAATGTATTATCTTGGCTTCTTTGAGGGGGCATGTGCTATTGAATTTTTCGTTGAATGCATGATCCGAATTTTTAATCAGTTGATATGACAGATCCTGGCGTAAAACCTGATCAAACGATACCCCCTGACCCCACATCATTATGTTGTACATTATTTGTTCCGCATCCCATCTGTCAGGATCCCAGTCGTCCAGCATTTCGAATCCCTTGTCCCATGTAGCCTGGGACATGTTTGCCGGATAATATCGTATGCCACAATTAAAATAAGCATCTAACTTAATTTTTCTTTTAGCACAGCGGGTTACAGGAGGGCTTGTTAGATTAAACATACTAAAGAAGTCAAATTCTCCAAAAACTTTGACTGGTTTAACAAACAATACGTCAAGATCTGTATATAATACATTGTTGCCCTCCTTCCATATATCATAGATATCGCTGAAGTGGCTGACAAATACGTCACGAATATTCGGTGCTTTGCCTCTGGATACGATTATATCATCCAAATCCTCAAGATATTTTTTAGCACTGCTAACACACATTTTTTCCATGTTATTATAGCCTTCCTTGAGTCCGGTTTCGTGTGTGCGATCTGATGGCCATTTTGTATGGTCTGTTATATCGTAATTTTTTAATACTAAAATATTTTTCATAATGTTTACTTTCGGTTTTATGGTTTGTAAAAATACTGCTGCTGTTTTATATATTCTACCAGCTTGTAGTCCTCAGCCTTAAAATGGTTCTTGAACCAACTGGAATTTTCTTCTGAAACTTCATAACTTTGTGGTATTTTGAACTGACTACGAGTTCTAGCTAAAAAAGGATCAGTATGCAGTTCCAGATCGAATTTTTCTCTTACAAAAGATGCTACATCTGAAACCATGGCCACATGTGATACCTTGTGTTCGAGTGTTTTGTATTCTTCCAAGGTCCCCAGCCAATTTACTAAACTTGCTGTGGTTACATAAATGCCCATGAATGCAAAATTTAAATTTTCCCTGAGCCATGCAGGATTAGTCCTTAGCTTTGTGATATATTCGTCTGGCGTGTTTGTCTGACTAAAAACTGCAAGTTCATAGGGAGTATAGTCACGGTATCCTGAACGTCTGTATCTGATTTCAGCTGTGTTATTTAACTCTCTGCGCATCTTATTGGTCTTGCGCTCCCAGTAACCGCTGCAGAATCTTTCCAGAGGATCTCTGATAAAAAATACGCAGTCGTCTGACACAGATTTCAGTGTTACACCATGAGAATTCGCCATGCGAATTTTTGCATTTCTTGTGTCCACCAGAGAATTTTTGATATTAGTTCCGGCTGTCTTGGGTATGTGTAGTATGGTTGTCATTTATGTTTCCCTACCTTTTTATTTTCCACGGTCTTCACCAAAAAGTTCCCATCTGTTGTGTGGCAGCCATGTCACTCATGGCATTTCGAGTAGTCTTGAGCTTATTGAGCAATGTTGTCCATATGATCAGTAACTCAGGAGTTTCCCTGAGTTCTTTATTTATTCTGGAAATATTGTTACTAACAGTATTACCGTTTCGCCATCTGTAATATATGCATCCGTATTCTGTTGCGCCCTTGGTGAGTTCCTTTGTGGGAACAAAGTTATCCTTGTCCATGTAAAATAATTGAGTATCCATGATTGTAACCAAGCACATATATGTTGATATAATCAAAGCATTTTTACTTTGAACAGGAGTACCATGAAAAAAATATGTATCTGCCATGCTCACTAACCATCTGGCAGTTAAGTGTTCCATGAGCGTGTAGTTATAGCGGTGGGCTAAGTCCAGGAACCTTTCGTAGTTTTTTTTAATATGTTGTCCTCGGCGACACAAAATTATTAATCGTGAAATTTCTGCGCATACTTCGGGCTTACCAATAAATTCTTTCCTGACTTCCTGGATGTGTTCTGGAGTTGCACTCTTTCGATCAGTACGAAGTGTGGCTGATTCGTTATCAATCCCATGTACGATATTTAACATGGGGTCATTCATCAGGGGGCATCCTTGCGATAATACTCAGGAATCTCAAATCCAAATTCTTCAATTTCATTATGGCAATCATTATGGATAGCAGCAAAAGTTTCATCGCTCACAGAGGGCCACAGTACTTTTCTGCTTGTGTTTTTGGTTTTTATAGTTTGTATGAGTTCACCCAGGTCCTCAGGCAAGCCAAGTTGTTCAGAAAGTTTGGAACAATCTTCCTCCAGTGTATGATACATGAGATAAACATCCATGGCAGCTTTGTCGTCTATGCTGTAGATATCCCAGTTGGATGCCGTGGCCCTGTGTGTTTCAAAGAATTTTTTGTACCAGATGTCAAAACTGGTTTGAGCTCCTGGTCTGCTGTAGCCATTGGTGTTCCAAAAGAATCTGCTGATTAATTGATCATATGTGTTGCGAACACAGGTTACTTTTGTGTAATTATTCCAAATATCAGGTGAAATTAATGCTTTGAGCTCTCTTGCTGAGATATGATTCCAGAATTTAAGATTTTCATGATTACTTGGTCCCTGAAAATGCAGTTTCCTTCTTGTTAGCTCATCCTTTTCCACGATGGGAGAGATAATATCGTTTTGATCACAAAATTTACTGAGTGCAATTTCCAGGCTTGTGCCAGCAACTTTTTTAGTTTTTAGAAATATGAATTTATATTTATGGTTAATTATCATGCTATTCCCTAATATTACTTTTTGTTATGGTGTCTGCTGACAGACTCCGATCACAAATATTTTTACTATCAGTAAGTACCTCACCATGTAAAAATATCTGAAGTTTGTCAATTACTTCTGAATTTTTCCCTGTTAAATCAGCAAAGCTTAATCCAAATAGGTTGTCATTACCATACCAATCAAAGATTTTTCCGGATTTAACTGGATCAAATTTTCGCAAAGGTCTAATTTCACCGTTGTAAAATCTATTCCATGACTCACGCAGTTCAAGAGAGTCTCTGGTTAAGATAACTTTTTTAAAATCAACCAAACACTGTTTTGTATAACTTGAACATTCCAGATGGCTAGCCGCAAACTCCCCTGGTCCTACCAGACTCACACTCTTGTCAAGAGACACCATTGTTCTAAATTTTTCAGGATGGTGCCTGCCTTCCAATATGCGATCTTGGTGGTACCTAGTATAGCTCTTTAACCCCAAATGCAGGTAGGATTGAGTCAGTCCACAGTTTTTTAAAACTTCGCTGAGTAAATAAGTTCCTGCTTTGGGTTGGCTTATAATTATTGTTTTCACGATAAAAAATATTCTCGTCCCTTAATATAATCAATTAATTCATAGTCTCTGTGCCTGTATTTATTCATAAACCACGATAAATTTTCTGGGCTAATGTCATATGATTGCTCTAGATCAAATAATTTTCTGCTGCGTTGCTGAAAAGGATCCTGGGGTATATCAATATCATAAATTTCCTTCATGATTTTATTCATGCTACCGAGGTCAAAAACCAATGAAATTTTATGCTCATGTTTTTTGTAGTCTTCAAGATTCCCCAACCAGTATGTGATACTTCCAGTGAGTTCAAACAAGCCTGGTTGATGCCTGAGTATGGGTTTCCCATCGCGGATATATGAAACAAATTCATTAGGGGTTTTGCATTCAGACAAAATTTGCAATTCAACTGGATCTAGGTCCCTGTAACCGAAATCACGCAAATCACTGTACTCTGACTTACTCTTTGCCTTGCGGTCATTTACTGTTACTCTCTCCCAAAAACCACTACAGAATCGCTGCCATGGATCTCTGATCACAAAACACGTATTTTCATTCATGCCAGACAGACGTTGATTGTGTCCAGCGGCAGCGATACTAATGGGTATTTTACTTGATGCACCTTCGGCTAGCAATGCGTATTTAATTGCAGTGCCACCTGTCTTGGGTATGTGTATGTATGAATGTTTTAACATGCCATGTCCTGCGTGACTGAGGGTTGATGTAATATACTTAGCCCCAGTCGTTGAGCTTGCGCATAAAGCTGGTCAGTTGCCAAGTTCTTTGCCTTGGCTTCGCATTGTATGTCAAAGTTGGGCCAGAAGCTCAGTGCCCAATCGTTGGTCTCTGCATTGGGGTAATAGTCTGAATGTGCTCGGAGTTTAGCCTTCTTGGCACCAGTTTCAAGTAGTTGACCAATGTCATGCAAACCTTTATGGCTGATGTTGTGTTTATGCATGTCGGACATTTGTAGTCCATGATCACGGCTGTAGGAATAGTGCAATGCAGGACGCACACCACGCCATGATTCTATCACACGCTTAACTCTGTCATCGTCTGGCTGAATGTATTCTTCGTCCCTGATCCAGTGATGGTGTAAGTCCAGCACCAAGGCAACATGGTCAGCCAACATCAAACTTGCATCCAGTCCGTGCTTGGTCTCGTCGTTCTCGATAGTCATGGTGTTACGAGCTTCAGGAGTCAACCGCGGTAACACGTCAATAATACCCTGGTAACCCTGTCGACCAGATATATGAACATTAATTTTCATGTCTTGAAACTGTTTACCATAGCCCATCCAACGAGCCATGTCGACGTGATATTCCAACTCGTCTATGCTACGTTCCACAATGTCTGGATTATCACTAGCAAGAACACAAAACTGCCCGGGATGAAAACTAACCCGCACATCAAGATCACGAGCGGCTTGGCCCACCAAGGAGAATCCTTTAGCCAACCACGCAATAGTACTCGGATCTTGCCACACGTAGCGCCAAGTGGGCTCTGTTGCCATGGGTATTTGATTGCTGCCAAACCTTACCATCCTCCTGCTTTCTGGTAGTGACCCCACATATTTAACCAAATTGAGCATGGATGCCATGTTGTGTTCCACGATCTCAAACAATTTTTGTTCTGCAATAGCAGGGTTATTGTTACACCATAAACGAGTAGTTCCACGCTCAGTGTAGGCTTGCTGAATTTCTTTGAGAACCTTGGGCTTCTGTGACTGATCTGGGTCCATGTACTTACAACAGAAGCCCATGCGCTGGATGTCATTGTTAAACATTAAAAGTCCTCGTAGTTAAGGGTGGGCATGGATAGTGCCCGTTCCATGAGTTGAAGTGTCTCAAGTATTTCTGCTTTGGATTCGCCACATACACCCACTGCATTTTGTGTGCAACTTTCAGGGTTACCACGGTCGTCATAAAAAACTTCGTGTATGCTGTAGAATACTTCCAAACCATCTGTGCGCTTAATCAAGCGGTGATTCCATAACATGTATAGTTTCCTTTGATACGATTACAACACAAAGTATAGTACATAATCTCAAGAATGTCAAGCTTTAACGGTCGAGCCGGGCATTGTTCTTGACTTTGTCCCAAAAACCAGTAAGAGTTTTTTGATATTGCTGATGTTTATGTTGATGCAACTCTGCGCTGTCTATCACTGGTTCACGAAAAGCACCCATCATTATGACCATGAGATTGCTCAGATGCTGACCGCTGTCAGCAGTAGGCACAGTGGGTTCAGGAGATATTTCTGTGATTTCCCCGTTATGACCGTATGTGACTTCATGCACAGCATACACTGGTCCTTGTTCTGTATGCCATAATATTATACGTAAATTGTTATCCATGTGTGGATTATACACTAAAAAAAAGTTCTGTCAATCACAAAACAGATAAATACTTTTATGAAAATATACGACCTTGATAAAAGATACGTCACAGAAAGCAGACCGAACACCACGTCTGAAATACCCGAGGGATTCATGGATGATGCGCTCGGTGCAGCAGGGCGACGGTTCAGCTCTGCAAAAAATAAAGCTCTTAGCAAGGTTAGCAGCACGGCCAAGGGCAAGGTTAAACATGACGTTGTAGTTGATAGCATGTTCCAAACATACAAAGAATGGTTAGGAAGTATGCGAGGAACTGAAACCATTGCCACTATTACTAAATTTTTACAAGAAATTGTTGGCTTTGATGTAAGTGACATTAAAGCAGCCATGAACGCCATCAACGAAGAAGACATGGGACCTGTCCAGGAAAAACCCGTCAATCGTACCAAAATTTTTAAAATATTATCCAGCGTTCTCACAGCAGCAATACAATCAGGTCGAGTGCCAGCAATGCTGGCGAAATCATTGCCAGTGAGCCCAGCGGTACAACAAAAACCCAAAGCAGGGACACAAATAAAATTTTCCCAAAATCAACAGGTACAATTCATAAGTAGCGCAGGAAAAACGATATCTGCTGTTGTTGTGGGTAAAAGTACGGATGGTGATGATTTGAAAGTTGCTGTCAAAAGTTCAGGAAAACAAAACTTTAATGTAAGCAGAGAAAAATTATTAGATCCTAAAACCAAAAAGCCATTTAAGCCTGGGCAACAAACATACTAAGAGATAACCGCATGAAATTTTCAGAGTTAAATGATATTTGTCCTCCGCTAAAGCAAACGTATATTCATGAATTTGCTGATTATTGTTGCAAACAACTGGGTATTGAAAAACCTAAATTAAGCCTTAGCAACACAAATGATACATCGGCCCTGGGCTACACTGACATGTCAGACGGTAGTGTCACTATCGTAGTGGCTGACAGGCATCAGATGGATATCATGCGTACACTGGCACACGAGCTTGTTCACTGTAAGCAAATGAAATCCTATGAACCTGACGGTGCAACTGGCAGTAAAGACGAGAACGAAGCAAACGCCATGGCTGGTGTGCTGATGCGAGAATGGGGACAAAATAATCCTGACTTGTTTACAGAAGGAGCAAATGTGCCAGAGAACACAGACGAAGCAAGATTGAGCATGAAGAAGAAAAGACCATCACCACAAGACAGATTCAATAAACGACTGAAAAAGAATGGCATTGATCTGGGTGCCAACCAAGCAGAGTATAAAAGGATGATGGATAAACTCAGGTCTATAGACTCGGGTCTGCCTAAGAAAGAGTCAGTCGAGCAGGTTGAAGAGGCAGCAGAGCACAAATTACTCCAAAAGAGTAAACTTTCCAGTGATGAATATCAACAGGCCAAAAAACTCACAGGGTTTGTTAAATCATATTACAAGTGGAATCCCGATGAGCACCTTTATCAACACAAATTCTATGGAAAGCCACCTAAGCCGATGGACCAAATGGCGAAGAAACCTCGACCAAAAACTCTATCAGACAAAGAGAAAAAGCAATATGCCGATATAGCACGTCGGATAGCAGCGACGAAGAGGAAAGAAATGCGTGGTGAGATCCCCACGTATGACCGTGACCAGTATGTCGAAGAAGTCGAGCAGGTTGACGAGTCAAAGACTGCTAGAATGAACGTACAACAACTCAAAGAAGATTTCATGGGTGCAGTGAGATCAGACAATCCCAGCGAGATGAAGCGCATTAGCGAGTCCATAGGCAAGCGTATTTCAGACCTCATGGATTTGCGTGGCACTGCCGGCAAGGAAGTAGATGCTCAGATTCAGGAAACATTGCACGTACTCAAGAAGGCACAGATGATGCTCAGAGATAAAAAGAAGGTTGCTGAAGGAAACGTAGTTCAGTTCCGCCAGAAGGCGCAGGATGCTAGTTTTGAGCTGAACACAGAAATTCATCAACACGCTGAACTACATGCTATCAGGGGCAAGGACCTGGAAAAGTATGTGGGTAAAACTGTCACACTATGGACAGAGGGTTCAAGCAATCCTCCCACACAGCAAACATACAAGATTGAAGCCGGCAAGAACAGCCAGGGTGTTACAATTGAAGGTACGTACTATGGTCCCAAAGAGTTTGTTACACACAACTCTGCTGAAGATTACAGTTGGAAGTCAGAATCAGCGGCTCAATTGTATTCGGAAATGGTTGACTCAGACGATGGTGAAGAAGATTATGTAGATGAGGCTAAAAAGAAAAAAAGCCGCAAGAAAAAGAAAGCGCAAAAGACAACGAAAAAAGATGCCTGTTATCACAAGGTACGCAGCAGATATGATGTATGGCCCAGCGCATACGCAAGTGGTGCGCTAGTACAGTGCCGCAAAAAGGGGGCAAAAAATTGGGGCAACTCAGGGAAAAAATAAATTATGAAATTTCACCAAATAGTAACTCACGACAAATACTCATACAAACCAACTAATCTTAAAGAGACAAGCAAGAAAGTACGGAAAATAAACGAAGAGAGTTTTTCTAAGCTTGCTGGAGCTCCTTTCCATCCGCTCCTAGACAAGCTACCGTCAAAAATACAAAGAGATATTGTATCTGCCCACAGGGGAATTTCAAAGCTGATGATAGCTTATAACAAACTGGCAGCTGAGCATGAAGCTGATGGTGATTTGGAAGAATATGAATCTGTGAACAATGATATTGGTACTTGGGGAAAGGTAGCACTCAACCTTCAGGGACTCAGACTCAAACCAGCCAGCACGTGGTTCCAGACCAAACTAGACTCAGTACCCCGAGACTGGATGTACACTGGCCCCTTCAACTCGGATTCAATTGAGAAAGTGCTGGGCGATGATGACTATATCAATGCTGTAATGAACATGCTAAGAAAGTTAAAGCCAAAGCAACCACCACAGAAGCCATCTAAATATAAACTAGATACTGATCCGCTGATTACAGAAAACATGTCAGATTGGCTTAACGCTGGTATTGCAGAACCTCTGGCGAAGAAGATACTGCGAAATTATAAGTTTAAAAACACAGGTGAATTTACAGATGTTAAAAAACCCAAGGCAAGTGAACTCCGCCGAGGTGATCTGTTTCTAGGCGATGGTGGAAAAACTGTTATCTTTGTGCGCAAGTCTGGAACTAAGATTGCATACAAACGCATTTCTATGGATGACCAGGGAAAAATTGACGATAGTAACCCAATCTTTAGCGTCTCTCAGGCGTTTAAGGGTGTTAAGGGACCATGGAAAAAACTGCAAGGGGCTGTTCAGTATGCTGACGCAGGCGCTCGCGATCGTGGTGAGGGAGGACAAGCAGTACCACCATCAGATATCTTGGGTGGTGACAGTGTTCCTGCTGCAGGCTGGTTACCTGAAATGAACAAAATGTATTTTAAGCGCCTGAAGCCAAAACTGGATGCCATGGTAAATGAAATTTTTGCAGGACTACGTACTCTACCCGGAGAGGGTGATGGCCGCTACAATTCGAGCGCCCGTCACGAGGCAATGACATTTGCTAACCGCATTGAGGAAATATCAAGAAACGGTTTCACAGAAAAAACTGCTGAAGGATTTTTAATAAGCATTGGCAAGCACACTGGTGGCTATGGCAGTGCATATGATAACAGAGATGAACTGAACAAACTAATGTCCACCCACAAAGGTCGTGCAATGTTTGCACAGCATATTTTGGATTCAGGCAAAGAACATCTGGAGCATGTGAGAGATCTGCAGGATGAATATAATGGTGTTAATGCCTCTGTGAAAAAACTGCAAGGCGAAACAGAAGCCAGCTAAATGGAAACTAGATACTGATCCGCTGATTACAGAAAACATGTCAGAATGGGGGACTCAAAGAAAAAATGAAAACTTTAAGACAATATATTGCAATAGTTGAAGCCGCAGAAAGCAGTTGCCCACTAGCAACTAAAGATGTTGAGCTTAACACTAAGAACAGAGACTTTACGCAGGACAAGTATAATTACGGTCCGCTTAACGTAAACGAGCCGGGTGACTATTGGGAAGGCATTGCTAAAGAATGGGACACTACTGTTGAAGCCGCAAAGGCAAGTAACTGTAGTAACTGTGTAGCATTTGATATAAGTCCACGTATGGATGATTGTATGCCTGGACCTGTTAGTGATGACGATGGCAGACTAGGTTATTGTTGGATGCATCACTTTAAATGCCACAGTGCTAGAACATGTCACACATGGGCCAAAGGTGGTCCTATAGACCAAGACGAAGTCAGCATGGAATGGGGCGAGCGAAACGAGATGGCTTATGAAGATTAACGAAATCACAGAAGGAACCCGTTTCTGGAAAGGATATAAAAAGAAAGGCACCAAAAAGATGTTTGTTGAAACAGTACCGAACTCTGTTAAGAATGAAGATGTAGAACAAACTGACGAAGATTTAAAGGCTTGGTTCGGCAAAGGTAAAAAAGGCGGAGCAGGTGGTGGCGGTTGGGACGCCTATAACACTAAAGGTGAACGTGTAGGCAAATGTGGAGACACTAAAAGCAAAGCAAAGCCTAAGTGTTTAAGCAAAAGCAAAGCTGCAAGTCTAAGAGCCCAGGGTGGCAAAAAAGCTATAGGCGCCGCAGTTAAAAAGAAACGTAGACAAGACCCCAATAAAACCAGAAAGGGAAATGCTATAAATGTTTCCAACACAAAGGGAAAGTAAAACAAATTGAGAGCTAATGAATTTACATGGCAACTAGAAAGGTTGGTCGAAGCAAAAAATTTCGGCAGAACCTTCAATCACCTGGAAGATTTGGTTTTCTTCCATGGAACCAAAGGTGTACAAGAAGTATTGGAGCACTTGCGTGAATTAGCTACGCAACAAGGAGCAGAAAGTATACGCATGAAGTGGGATGGTTCGCCACAGATATACTGGGGTAGAGAACACAAAGGTGGTCCTCTTATCCTAACTGGACACAACGGTTGGTCAAGAGGCGTCAAAACAGATTCACAAGAAGCGCTGGCAGATTTTATTATTAATAAAAGTGGCTCTCCCACAACACCAGAGGAAAAAGCAAAGCGTGAAGCTTTCGGCAAACAATTTGCCAGCTGGTATCCTGCCATGGACAAAGCAACACCCCAAGACTTTGTGGGGTATGTTTATGCAGATGGCTTGTTCTTTGAACGTCCAGCTCTGGATGAAAACGGTGTATATAACTTTTGCCCAAATCCCAAAAGTGAAACGTGCTATCATGTAAGGGCAGAATCACAACTTGGAAAAAAGATTAGCAATGCAGATATAATGTTAGTGGGACACGCCAGTTTTCCAGAGTTCGGTGCACCAGATTCAGCACAGGAACCTATATCAGACTTCTCAATGTTTAACAGTAATCCTGAAGTTATTGTGATGGGTCCTGTGTATAACACCAAACCAGTAAAAGTGGACACAGCGTTACTAGACAAGGCAGCGCAGTATGCAAGTCAACACGGCAAGCGAATAGATGATTTTATACACGGGCCTATGGATGATGAATCCGATGAAAGAACAAGCCATAAAGGTTTGAGTGATTTGTCTGAGATTATTTACAAATACGTTAATCAAACAGCGAAAGCCAAACAATTGAGTCAACTCAGCAGTAATCATTTTTATAACTGGTTACAGAGTAGCACAGTGAGTGCAAACAAACAGGCAAAAATTGCTGAATTAGACAAAGCTAACGGTGGAGCAATTGAGGAAATTTTTAATTTGGTTAAAGTAATTCAGGCAGCCAAAAACGATATCATAGATCAATTGTTGGAAGGAGAGCGTGGAGAAATTTGGGATACAAACGGCGAGGGTCATGTTCGTTATGCAGACGCAGGCAAGGAATTTGGCAATGTCAAATTTGTGCCCAGACATCGCTGGACTCCCAGCTAATATGAAAAAATGTTAAAAAATATTTACCATAGTATGAGACAATGCTCATACAAGTGCAGTAAAAAAAGTAAAATAATCCGTTGCTAAAAGAGCATATAGGAAAAACACATAAAGAGATAGGTACTATGAAGTTTAAAGATTATTTAAGGAGGGTTTTGTCCGAACAACCCGACATGATGATCCCAATGGGTAAAGCCAATGCGGACACTGTCGGTATTATGTTCGGACGCTGACTCGTTTCAATCCTCCACACAGAGGTCACCGTGCTGCATGGAAGATGGCTAGTGAGAACGATCACTGGTATGTGGGCACAAACAAAGACACTCAGGGCGCAAAAACCAAAACAGGCAAAGGCAGTGTAAACAAAGACCCGTTGCCGTATGATGTAAAAATAAAAGCCATGGAAGCACTATGGCCTGAAATTGCAGGGCATATTTTGCCAGAATCCAGTATGCTTACGCTAGCCAGCAAAATATACGATATACACGGTGGTGATGTTAACTTGATTGCGTACACAGATGAAGCATGGATAATCGACGTACTGAAAAAATACAACGGTCAGATAGGGCCCCATGGATATTATGACTTCCATAGCGTCACTAATAAACCTACTCCAAGACTGAGCAGTGCCACAGATGTAAGGCTTGCGGTATCAAACAACGACAAACAGGCATTTACCAGCGCCACAGGAGTGGCTGCAGACACGGATATTGACGGTACATCCTATTTTGATCTAGTTGCTAAATATCTTGCACTAGTGAAAGAATCACCAACAACAGATAAATACATACAACAAACAGGAAATCACAGCATGGAAAATATGAATAGTTTACGTAAATTGGCGGGCATGCCACCAATGAAAGAAGATACAAACGAAGGCGCAGTACCGTATTACTCAGAAGGCAAAAATGCAATGCTAGTACGCAAAATTGGCATGGCATTAGCTAACATGGCGGTGGCAGAAGATGACGTCGAAGAATCCGAGCGAATGGCTAAGATAAGCCAAGCTATTGAGGGCTTGGACTTTAAACACGGAGACCCGTTGGAGCAAGTATTAACACGGATTAAATTGGATGACCCACAAGTGTTAGCTAAATATCTCAAGATGGGCTTGGACGGTGTAAAAAGAGGCCTGGATGATGTGAGCCACGTAGACGATCGTAAAAAAGGCGCACAGGGCGGACCCATGGACCAAGAAGATCCAGAGGATGAGTTTGCAGCACAGGACGCTGATTGGGACAACGAGAAAAACAAAAGCAAAAAAACTAGTGCCGCTGTGGGTAACATGGAACCCATTGATGATGTCGAAGATCCTGACGTAGCCGCTGCTGACGAGTTTGACCGAGCAGAGCTGGATGAGATGGCTGAAATGAGCCACAGTCAAAGTGTAGACCAAACATTACTGGACCTAGGTGATATCCGTTCAGAATATAGTATTTCAGAAGAAGAAGAATCACCTGAGGATGAGCTGTATCGCCTCCAACAGGCCGAAATTGCCGTACAGGATGCTTATAACTTACATGGGAATCCAGAAGGTCTTTCTCGCGAGGATTATCTAAAAAAATTGGGGACTATCGCTCAAGCAAGAGCTGATTTGGACCAGGAATTACACGGTGTTGGTGATATGGGCGAAGCAGTAACTGAAACTGCACAGAATGCCATGGATGCTGCTATCGCTGAACTACGTAAACTAGCAGGTATCTAACATGGAAGACATGCGTAAATTAATGGAAACCGTTGCTCCTCTGTTTGAGAGCTATCCAGATAAAGATCGAGTTTATGATCGCTATAATGATTTGTCAAGACACAAAGACAATCCTGAAGTTAAAGTACATTTAGACAAGGCACAAGAATGCTGGAACAACCATGATGGACAGGGTTGCTTGAATGCGCTAAAAGCAGGAGAAGCTCTTGTTGCTATGAAATCGGAAGATGGTAACGACATGATGGAAGCAGAACCCATGGCTGTTGACAGCGATTTAGAGCGGCTACAAGAGATCATGGATGAGCTAGAGAACTTGGGTATGGAAGCAAAAAGTTTAATGGTATCTATTGATCCAGAAAAGGCCCGTACATTAGATGCATACGGTGCCTTTAACTTCGGTTCCAGCGATAACCAATATGATAACACTTTTGCTAATGCTGTTGGAGAATTAGTAGAACTTATTGAAAAAATTTAATTTATATGTTATTTGAAAATTTAGAACGCAAGGCCATGGGCCTTATAAAAAGAAAGTTTCACATAGAAACTGAACTCGTGGATTCAGATACTGAACTGTCGCTTGTAGTAAAAAGTGTTTTTGACGGCAAGGTAGTTACATCACACAAACAGGATTTACTACCACTTGTAAAAGCATTCAAGAAATGGGAATCAAAATTATGAAATTATCAGGAGTAAAAGTAGTTGGCGGTGTCAAAGTTGTGGGGCACATAGGGCAATCAGATAATCCTGCTCCAGAAGTTGTAAGTAAATTTGCAACAGGGGGCTGGGGTCCTAACTCCCTCTACGGTAGAGGATTTGTATTTAACTCTGACGGCACCAATCAAGTAACAATTTTTCCCTCGCAACCAATAGCATATAATGATCAATTTGGTAGTGCTGGAGCCGCAATTGCAAATGACAAGGTTGCTATTGCGGCAAGATACGCTGACAGTCAGCAGGGTGCTATGTATGTATACAACACAGACGGCACCGGAGAATTAAGAATAGTAGCTAGCGATCGTGCCACAGCAGGCCTCCAGCAATTCGGTGAGTCATTTGCAATAAATTCAACTAAAATAGCAGTAGGTGCTAAAGCATTCGATGGTTACAGGGGCCATGTATATCTTTACAACATAGACGGCACTAATGAAATTATACTCGTAGGTCATGATAGCGGTGATGTATTCGGAGAATCGGTTGATTTATCAGAAACAAAATTAGTAGTAGGCGCACGGGGTGACGATGATGTTTTCTCAGGATCAGGTAGTGCGTATGTGTACAATCTGGACGGCACGGGTGAAGTAAAAATTACAGCATCAGATCCTACAGCAAATGCAAAATTTGGTGAGGTTGTGAATATATCAGACACAAAAGTGGCAGTGGCATCTATAGAACAAAACAGTTTTACTGGGGCTGTGTATGTGTACAATCTAGACGGCACGGGTGAGGTAAAGGTTACAGCATCAGACGCTAGCGCAGGTCACTCATTTGGTACATCAGTTGCTATAGGTAGTAAGTTAGTTGTAGGGTCACCTGGTAGCAATAATGGCAATGGTACAGCATATGTATACAACACAGACGGCACCGGTGAACTAAAGATTACCGCAAGTGATGGTGCTAGTGGTGATCAGTTTGGGTCAGCAGTTGCTATCACCGACACAAAGATTTTTGTGGGGGCCAGAAATGAAAACGGCTCTCGCGGCGCAGTGTATGTGTATAATCTGGATGGCACAGGTGAGGTAAAGGTTACAGCATCAAATGGTGTTCCGAGTGATACAATTGGAGCTGGGGTCCTGGGAGCTCAATAATTAAAGAGGTTAAGAAATGACTGATATGTATGAATGGCGCAAGGCTGTAGAAGAAAACTTGAATAATCCCATGCCAGTGGATGAAGGAAAGGGATTGCAAACATTAACGGTTGCTAGTTTACTTGCACTTGCTGCTGGCTCTGAATTAGGCGATCAGTTAAGTAAAATTGTTGGAGAACTAGAGGGTAATATAGACAGAGCAACACACGCAGTTCCCCACAAAGGTAATCCTGACCCCGTGAGCGGCGATGCATGGACTGCTGACCCAGGCGGTATCATGAGTCCAAGGCTATCTAATCCCCAAAATAATGAAGAACATGAAGTCATGAACGAAATTCAAAGATTGCGTCAACTAGCAGGTATAGTAACAGAGGCAGACACAGGCGACGAAACCGAAAAGACTGTGGTTGGTCATCTGGATGATGAACGCGACATGATTAAAAAACAGTTATTTCAAATGGGCAACTATTGCGTAGAACTATACAAAATGCTGGAGAAAATGCCAGGCGATGTAGACTTCCCTCATTGGTGGCAGTCAAAACTAATCAAAGCTGATGATTATATTGGCGCGTGTAAACATTATTTAGAAAATGAACTAAGTGTTCCCGAAAAAGATCCCATGGATTCAGGGGACTCTGCACAAGGCGATGATTTGGATCCAAGTGGCGTTAGCTAATCCAACTGGCGTTGGTGTTTTTAACTAAGTCACTGGCATATTCAGGCCAAAATTTTCCTGCTTTGGGACCACCATTTGCTGTGCCGTCACTCTCACCAGGAACTTTGACCCACAAAAACGCATCGCATTGCAAATTACCAGTGGCTGTAGTGGCGGGCACTCCCAATGATCTGCCTGGAGGATTACACCACTGATCCTGGCAGGGACCACTACCATTACGGCTAGTGTCTATCACAAAATGTTTGTGGGTGGTATATTCAGACACCTTGCTTGCCCATTCAATACTTTCGCTAGTGGTTCTAAAATTACTAACATTCACACTGAATCCGCATATCTGTGAGGTTGCTACCCGATTAAGCAATGTTGCGGCTTGTATGGGGGTTAGCCAGTTACTGTGACCCACATCAACGTATACGCTACCCCCACATAGTTCGTCCAATAATACCAAGCCACCATGCATGGTTTCGTATCTATATTGTGCATGAGATGGTTCCATGAGTGTACTGTGGGGCAAAGCATCAGGCTCAAATATAATGATTGGCTGGGCGTCACCTATTCCCAATGCTATGTCTTCTATGAAATCAAAGTAATGATTTCTGTCGTAGCTGCCTCCTTTGCTGTGTTGGCCTATGTCTCGGTCAGGTAGATTATATATTACTATCACTGGCAACGCAGGATAACATCGTTCCATTAGTCTACCCACACGCTGGCTTAAATTTTTAATTGATTTTCCGTGGCGCTCGCCGTACCAATAACTTATGGGGTATTGAAAAATCTTACTTGCTAGCGGTGATTGAGATGCATGTTTTCCTGCCCTGTCATAATCGGGCACATAGAAGGGATAATCTGGAATCATTTACTGATTTTATACCACTGTCCTGGCTCGTCGAAGGACATAAAATAGGACCATGAATAATCCCTTGATTGTTCCTGCCAATCATATACGCTATTACTTCTGTTTTCAAGTATATAGGTTTTATCTCCAATTGTACAGCCGCTCACGGCGTGACCGTCATTGGTTTCGGTCTCACATACAATAAACATTACCTGATCTGGGCTAGCACCTGCGTCCAACATGAGCTTGATGCAAGTAAAAGCAAAACCATCACAGTCATCCTCAAAAGACTCATTGCGCTGCACTTTGTAGGCATGATGACGCCAATCTTCCATAATGCCATAATTAGCTTTATCTTTTTTATAACGGAATAATTTAAAAACTTTCTTATGAATCGATCTGAGTTCGTCAAGATCCATTGTCTAATACCTGAGGACAAAGTGCTGGGTCATAATCACGTATACACATTTTGCGATATGCAGGTGATCCCAAATTTACCTTTTCCCCCTGAATGGGTTTACTGGTTTTGCTGCTTGTTGTGCATGATGCCATCATATGCAAAGAAATTAATAACACAATGATAATATTTTTTGACATAATTACCTGACACCAACATACATCGTGACTTCAAAGCCCATGCGAATATCAATTGCTACTGGTTTAATCCACATAAAATCTCCATGAGAGTGGAGCCCCAGGACGGAATCAAACCGCCGACATCTTCATTACAAGTGAAGCGCTCTATCTGCTGAGCTACTGGGGCAAAAAAAAGTTTTAATACTTAACAATATTTATTTATCTAAATCCATGAATATCAACTAATCTTCACGATCAGTATGACAATTCCCTTACTTAATATGCCTCAGAGCATCCGACATACTTCTTAATGATCGATCTCTGAATACCGACTTCTTTCTTCAGTCTCTCACACTCATCGATTTTCTCATTGAGTTGATCAACCAGGATCAATGCTATCTTTTCCCTGTGCTTGATTTCTTGTTTCAGAATATCCATTTCTACATTACTCATTGTGTGCCTTTCCTTGTATATAATAGATGTTCATACTAATTGCGCTAGAACCCATAGCAGTAGTGCACTGGAGAAGGCGGGGATCACACAATCTCCCATTGCACCTCTGAGAAGAGAGGATCACATCCCGAATCTTTCAGGTGCATCTGTGCTACATGCGTAATGGTGTTGCAGTCAAGATAACCTGTCTGCGATTGTGAGATTGAGAACCACACTTGCGTATCCTCAAACCATGCTCTAAACTTATTCACGATTCGACCTCTCTGTGGATCGATTCCCATCGTTGTTCATAGTCGGTAAACGTTGAAAAGTCAACGTCCAGTTCCATACATCGGATTTGAATACCGGAGTCGTTGCGGTGGAAGTACAATCCACCACTGCTCTTGTTCGTGAACAGTTCAGATGCTTCGCCGTCGTAACCAACATTGTAATCATCCGCGTGTGCATAGACTTCTCGCACTGCGGCGTTGGCAAGTTCCAGCGAAGAGAACACACCGACAACCCGTTCACCTTCATAACTCACTGATTTTACTATTTGAAAAACTTTCATCGTTCGTCCCTCCATGCGCTTATCCAGCCCTTGTCTGGGTGGTTGACCAGACACCTATTGGTTTCGAGCAGCCTCACCTCGTAGCCTGTGAGTTCACCATAATCACTGCACTCCGTCTTAGCATGCTCATGGCTGCCCCACGAGCGAAGAATACAGCCACGCAGAACAAAAAGAACGCAACCATAAAGGGTATAGCATCTTTGTCTATCATAATCTCTCTACTACAAACACCACAACAAGAACTTCCAGAGCCAGACACCCATAAGGATGACAGGGTGCGCCAAAACGAATCCAACGATGATGCACTGGAGGATCTCGCGTTCGTTCGTCCATCCCGCCAGATCACCGCACATAGAACCTAATTCTATCGCAATCCGTCGCAACACAATACTCTCCTAAGATATCTCTTCTGTGAGCTTCAGAAACTTACTTACAATGGCAAGTTCTTTTACAGAGATGGTAAACACATCACCAGACCATATGTTCACAAAGTCCAATTCTTCTTTACCATCGGTGTAATCACTGACATAAACTTCGAAGTCCGAGCTTATGTTTCTCAACTTGTCATTAACTGATTTCATATCTGCTTCCTTTGCTTTGTTTCTTTAGTGTATGTATATATTATAGCAAAGACCGCAAAATAGTCAAGCTGTAAGTCATTGATTATCTTATGGTTTTATTCTAGCCACACAAATAGCATCGGAATGAGCATAGGGAAACCAGCTTTTTGCACTAACTCTGCCAGTTTCAGTAGTTTTGCATGGACTCCAACCCATACGTGGTCTATATGAGTACATTTCTATGTTTCTTTTCGCTGCTAAACGGTTCCACAACCGCACACTGCCTAAACTCTGTACATCACCGCTCATTATATTGATACCGAGAAATTTCATAATCGCTGCATACGCATCAGCCATGATACCAAATCCCTGATAATCACTGGATAGCTTAGTATAATCTGGGTGATATGCGCTGACACCGCCTCTGACGCGCTTAGACAAGGGCATTTCGAATACCACGGGATTACACTCCACCCCATCTATTTCCACTAAACATTCAGTATCTATGCCATATACAGTAAATTGGGTGGGTTTTCTCACAGAAGAATTGAACCATCTGCACACATGCATTTGTATTCTGACGCCGTTTACCTTAATAGTGCCCACATAAGGATATAACACACTTTCGCTGGGTGTCCATGGATCGATCAGAACATGTTTTTCAATAGGGGTTTCAGTAATAAGCACAATAATTACCAAGATTACAAGTTATATGTATATTATAGCAAAGACCGCAAAATAGTCAAGCTCTAAGTTACTGATTTGAAACTATATTTTAGTCTATGATCTCCTGTGCATAACCATAAAATTCTGGTGCTGTGGGCAGATCTGATACTATTCCTGCGTTTTCATCGTGAATTAATGCAATAGTGTACCGCAGCATATTTAGAACATAGGCAGTATCAGATATATCTCTGTGGCCTGACATGCCAATTCCGGTCCCAGGAATGACCTCATCGCACCTGAGTTTACTATTAGTAAAATGTATTCTGCGGTCACCATACGACATGATATCATCATAATAGCTGCAGGAATCGTTCATGCCGTGACCCATCTCAGGATAAAGGTATCCTACTCTGGCATTGTCCTGGTTGTTTGGCCCATGGGCAAGTGAGGCATTGTGTCCTAGTTCATGTAAAATTGTTGAAATACCGCATCTACTCACACTCACAGGTGGCCATGACGGCTGATATGATAAGTTGACTCTGGCCACCCCACACGTGCCTGGTCTGGACATTCCATACCCCATGAGTAAATCAGCATTATTCCTTCCAAAACCTTTTGTCATACGCAAAGTAATTAAATTATCTAAATTTTCATAAGGGTAGTATATTGCTTTAGCCAGCACTAGCTCCACAAAAACCCCGCTAGTCCTGAGCATATTATTCATTTGATAAATTTTGTCATTTATTTCAGCTAAATCCCGCGGGGTCACTGGCATACCATAGGGGTGTAGTTCCTCCAGATTTTGTTCTTCCCAGTCACGTGTATTAATGTACTCAACCCAAAAAAGCTCCCACTTTACTATTTTGGCATCGTCTTCGCCATAATAAATGTGTTCAGGACTCCTGGTTATTCTGAAACCATTACAGTCAATTTTAAGTTCAATATCGCACACAGGTTCAGAAATCATAGTAAACACAAATTCCTCACCTTGTATATTAACTATACCGTCACCAAGTCTGCCATCGCCTAAAATCTTTACTTTTCCTTGATCGATCTCAATGACCCCCATGGTGGAGGAAACAGAAAATTTTCGATCCTTTCCGCGCAGTGTATATGTTACGTCAAATTCCACTGGCGTAAATCTATCGCCCACCAAATTTCCTGGTGTGATACTCAGTTGTGGCTGAGGGAGTTCACATTGTATGGTATCGATCCTGGCGCTGCGCCTGGCTTGTTGAACTATATCAATTAGCCGATTAACCTGAGGTGCACATTCAGGCAACCCAGTGTTGTCCAAAGAATACGTACTTTGAAAAATATTAGTTGACAGTGTGGGAGGTGTGTGGGGGTTACAAAAACCCTGACCGCAAAATAATATCAGTGATATTGCGGCAGCTCTTAAAGTGATATTCACAAGAAAGCCCTCCATGTATGCAGATATTTATGTGCACACAGGGCAGGGTTGTGTAATGCTTTTATGTTTATCCTGACATTTCAGAAAATTTAATCAAAAAAAATCCCCCTGGGGGATTAAATCAAACTTATCATAATACTTACATATTGGGGCCCAACCCCTGAGTTCCCTTGTGAAATCTACCCCATATGCAATGGGCTACTTCGTGGCCGATGAGCTCAGGTTCATACCGCCACCCTGGATCTTTAATGTATATCTTACAGGTGTGTGTTTTAGGATTCCACTTTGTGAAAGCACTAACTTTGTCCCAGTTATAGCCGAAATTTTCCTTGAGTATATTTTCATACTCAGTTTGATTACCGATAAGAATAAACTCAACATTGGGTGTTAAGTTTTGGTATTCCTTTACTAAAAATCTATGCCCGTCTGATGCAACAATATTTTGTGAATGTGCTGAAATTCCGTCAGGGTTACTCGTGCACCCTGAAAAACACAGAGTTGCGAGACAAAAAATGAAATATTTTTTCATGTAATATATCACCTAATATAAATTGGTGGAGCTGACAGGGGTCGAACCTGCGACCTCCTCCGTGCAAGGGAGGCGCTCTCCCAACTGAGCTACAGCCCCAATTATTTCTGGTATTTGTGCACTTATTTATCTAATAAATATAAATTTCAACTACTCATCAAAATCAACCGTGGCGCAAATAAATGGTATCCCGTAGGGAATCAAACCCCTCTGCCAGGTTACCTGAGTCCTGTCCTATAGACGAACGGGACAACAAAGTGGCGGTCCGACCGGGAGTCGAACCCGGCCCTGCGGCGTGACAGGCCGCTATACTAACCGATATACTACCGGACCTAAATTGGTGGGTGATGACAGGCTCGAACTGCCGACCCTCTCGGTGTAAACGAGATGCTCTCCCAACTGAGCTAATCACCCGAATAATGGCTGGCATGGTAGGGCTCGAACCTACGACCAGGTGATTAACAGTCACCGGCTCTACCAACTGAGCTACATGCCAAATTTTATATAAATGTATTTATGCTTATTGAGTCATTATACATTATAACTATGGTGCGAGTGGAGAGACTCGAACTCTCACGCCTTGCGGCAAAGGTACCTAAAACCTTCGTGTATACCAAATTTCACCACACTCGCGTTAATTGTGGAGCCCCAGGACGGAATCAAACCGCCGACATCTTCATTACAAGTGAAGCGCT
>ERZ1039804.52-NODE-52-length-70344-cov-22.705815_pt1 | contig 70344 bp, 100 predicted proteins | sample MGYA00383089_ERZ1039804 | MGnify/ENA primary metagenome ERZ1039804 (study PRJEB29581, sample SAMEA5548359) | metagenome | biome: marine; feature: coastal; material: water | depth 1 m | study: Short-term variability in the microbial, nano- and picoplankton dynamics...
TGGTGCAGACACTTGTAGTAGGTACGCCTACACGGGAAGTCATCCGCATGAAGACAGAGGAAGACTGCACAGATTCTGATACAGGTGAAGTAGACACAGATCAGGTAGGCCAGCCTTTATATGGCAACGAGTGGGAAGTAGCTCACACTGTACAAAACATGGAACAAGCCACGGCAGAAACTAACGTAAGAGCTAAACGTGATAGATTATTGCAGGAGACTGACTGGATGGCTTTGTCGGATATTACAATGTCATCTGACATGACTGCCTATCGCCAGGCACTACGAGATATACCGTCACAAGAAGGTTTCCCCTTTAATGTTACGTGGCCCACACTTCCCGTATAGTAAAATAGATAAATACAATTAAAGATATCAATGTAAAGGTTGTAGATAATGGCTAATCTCAGTTCGTTTTTAAGTGCTTCATATGTGGGCTATACAGGCTCTGTTGGTGGTACCGACATATCTTTAGACTCATCACCAACACTTGGTGGTGATTTAAATACAACAGGTAATGATTTATACTCTGCGAATAATGACCTAGCTATCTTAGGTGGTGGGACTCAAGCGACTAGACCACAGGTTCATCTTACAAATAATGGTGGGCTTGCTTTATATGGTGGTTCTGCAACTAACGCAGTTAACAAAAAAACCGATACATACGGCGTTAAGATAGATGGTGGTGACGGGATTATTGACGTAGCAAGTGATTTAGTGCTTACAGGCGATAATTACAATATCACCTTTGATAAATCTACAGATGATTTAATATTTGATAGTGGGGCAAGGGCTTACTTTAACGATCAATGGATATATAATGATGGTAGTGTTTTTAGAATAGGCAATGGTGCCGGCTCTACTAACGATACATACTTCAGCTTTAAGAGTCAAACTATATTTTATAGAGCTGGTACGATGAACTCTCTGATGACTGTCCAAAACGGGGTACAGAGATTTCATGTTAACGGAAAAATTACAACAGCTGCAGATATCGAAGTTGGCGGAAGCATCTTAAATGCTGATGATATTACTACAGGCCCAGCGTCTGGAAATCCGACTATTAATTTGGGAGATGGTAGTGGCAACTTCGGTACTCCTGTTATCAATTTCAACAAGGCCACCGCTGGCGTAGCAGGACACATTCAATATACAGGAAATGGCGGGTTTGAAATAAAATCTAATAGTGCCGGCGATTACATTCGATTACAGACATATGACGGAAGCCATCACACGCCTTTAGAAGTTGATGGAAACACAGTTACAATTAGCAGCGCTTATGATCTACCCACCTCAGACGGTTCAAGCGGACAAGTATTAGCCACAGATGGCTCTGGTGCCCTTTCGTTTGCAGATGCTGGCGGTGATTTAATTACCTCTGCTTCTTTTCCATCAGCAAGTTTTAGTTTAACAAATTCAGATAAAGGCAAATACTACCATATGACAGGTAGTAATCAAACAATAACTTTACCTGCCAGCTCTGCTATTAGTGCAGGATGGTATGCATTTATAAGTCTTGATAAAAATGCCGTTTATAGTTTAAATATATCAGCTGCTTCAGGAGATTCTTGGTATAATGGAGAAATTAGCACTTATACTATATATTCAGGAAACACAGTACTAGTAATTTATCGAGGCAGTGGAGAATGGGGGTTAATCGGAAACGATTATTACATGGCTACTTCTGCTTATGGCAGTGGTAGTCGGCCTACTTCTTCTGGTGCTAGGGCAGTAGCAATCGGTGCATCAGCATCTGCTTCAGGAAACTATACTTACGCCTTTGGTAAAGATGCAGCTGCTACAGGTCTGTATGCAACAGCTATGACCCGTTCACGTGCTGGTGCAGCTAGTTCTTTTGCCGCAGCTATTGATACCAACTCCTCAAGCTATGGTACTACTGGTGCTAATAGTGTGGCTATCGGCAAGCAGGCTAAGGTCACCTCAGCCTCCGCATTGGCGATTGGGCAAGCGAACACAACCTCTGGGCTTCAAGCCTTAACACTTGGATATACTAACCAAGCAACTGGGAGTGCTTCTGCTGCTATCGGCTATAGCAACAATGCGACATCAACTAATGGGTACGCATATGCCTTTGGTCTTATGAATACGGTCAGTTCTTCAAACGGCGGCGGTGCGTTTGGTGCAACGAACACTGTGACGGGAAACAATGGGTATGTTATAGGCGTTGGGAACACGGTTAGCCATGAAAACTCCGTTGCTATTGGTAGTGGTATTTCGTCTTCCGCAACAAACCAAATTAATCTAGGTCATACTGATGAAACCGTTCGTATATCCTCTACCTACACCCTACCAACGTCAGACGGTACTAACGGACAAGTGTTAACCACAGATGGCTCTGGCGCTGTTAGCTTCGCAGATGCTGGCGGTGGTGGTGGACCAAATGTTGGTACTACTGCAAGTAATGCTACACTTACTGCTGCATCTACTAATACTAGTTATCATATTACCGCACTAGCTGCAGACGCTACTATCGCTGCTCCTTCTGGCACACCCGTCGATGGTCATAAGTTGGTGTATAGATTTAAAGACGATGGTACTTCTAGAACATTAACTTGGAACTCTATCTTTAGAGCAATTGGTACTACTATACCATCTGCAACAAGTGCTGGTAAAGTAATGTATGTCGGTACAATCTACAATGGGCAAGATAGTAAATGGGATGTGATATCTGTAACAGTTGAAATTTAAGGAGAATATAAATGACAGATTTTGAAGAAAAGATCACATATCTACCAAACGGAACTCATGTTCAAATTGATTATAGACGAGAAAGAAATGGCTCGGTCTTGCAAGACGCATATACTATGAGAAAAGAAGAATATGAAAGTATGACAGAAGCTGAGTTGGATGATATCTTAGATGCAAAGTTTGATGCATTTTGTGAAGATATGGAAAACCCGAGTGGTGTTATGTTCGTAGATGGTGTTGCTCATATTGAGATTACATTAGAAGATTTTAACAATATGGAACATGACAATAAAGTCGAGATTGACGGAAACTATTATATCGTCTTAGATTAAGGAATACTAATGGCTAATAGATATTGGGTTGGAGGTAACGGCCAATGGAATGGTACAAACACAACTAATTGGTCATCTTCTTCGGGTGGCGGAGGTGGTGCGTCAGTCCCAACGTCAAGCGACAATGTTTTCTTTGATTCTAATTCAAGCGGGGCTTCTTATACCGTTTCGTTTGGTACTGTTGATTTGTCATGTGGCGATATCACTATTGACAATCCTGCTTCAGGCACTATATCATTTCAAGATGTTTCTAATTGGTATAACTACTATTTTTATTTTTATGGTAGTTTTACAAACAACGTAGGAACCGCAATTAACTATGATTTTTCGAGATATAAAAAGTTTTTAGGCACTGGAACTCATACACTTAAATTTGATGGCGGACAACCATTTTCAACCGGTGATATTTATTTAGAAGGTACTGGAACTTGGTCACTAACAGATGCCGCAACATGGGGTATTCTCAATGTGTATCAGACAGGCGGAACATACAATACCAACGGATACACTCATACTGGGTATAGATATCAAGGCTCATCAAGTTCAACCATAAACATGAGTAATAGCACATTTAATTTACAGTCTGGTGGATTTACAGCTTCTAATACTGTGAATGCTGGAACCAGTACTGTTAGAATATTTAATGCCGGATCTTTAAACACAAATCAAACACTTTATAATATTAAGTTTGATGCTAATAGTGGACATAACACAGCAAACGTAAATTCAGCTATAACTTGTAATAAGTTTATAGTTGGTGGTTATCAAAACAATGCTTTTCTAAATTTAACGCTTTACAATAATATCACATGCTCTGAGTTCACAACCGAGTATCACAGCGGCGCTACAAATGCAGGCTATCAAAGATGTTGGTTAAGATCAAACGACTGGTCTAATAACAGAACAATTAATGCTACAACTAATACTGCAAAAAATATAACTTTTACTAATATCACTCTTACAAACAGTGCGTCAGATGCAAGTTGGGGAGATGGCGAAGGCAATAGCAATATCACTTTCGTAGGTGGGTATCAGGTTTTTTATGTAGGCTATCTTGGGAGTGTTGATATTCATTCTGTGGGTGGCGTATTTGCAACCTCATCAGGAGGCTCACCAGACGTTGCACTATTTCCTAGACCTCAAGATACACTTATTATAGATCAAAACTCACCCGCATCTTTAGATGCTGATCCGGGGTATTTTCAATTCGGCTCAATAGACGCTTCTAACAGAACATCTGCCTTCACCTTTGATAGAGGGGGTAGTGAAGTATACGTATATGGGGATGTTACTTGCAATAGTAATTTTACATGGCAAACATCGTCTACTAATAGATATTTAAACTTCTTTGGTAGTGCTGATACAACAATTGATGCTGATGGCGCTAATATTCAAGGAATTAGAATTGCTAAGTTTCCGGACACTGGATCTGTCACGCTTTCGAGTAATATAGATGTTGCTAGAACAAGTACCACAAATTTCTCTTCATTTTATGTGAATAGTGGTACGTTTGACGCAAATGGTTATGATGTATATACTAATAAAGTATACGTAAACAATAGCGGAATGTATTATTGGCTTTATCCTAGCTCTAAAACTTGTAATATATACATGGGCGAAGGGAACTGGTATATCAACGGAGAAGGAACTGGAACAAGTAGTACTAGTGGAGCCCCTTGGAACGATCAACACAATCTTCATACTCTACACACCGAAACATCTACTGTACATTTTACATCTACTGGCTCTGGCAACATAGAGTTGCGAACTCAGTTCGAGAACTTAAATAATATAGTCAAAGATGCTGGAACTGGTGATTTGATATTTCAATCTTCGGTTACTATGAATCAACTACTCAATTCATCAACTTCTAAAATTACAATAAACTCTAATGTAACTTTGACTTTGAGTTATATGGAAACATCTGGTAGCGATATTGATGGTGGTGGAGCAATTGCATGGACAGGCAATAGATACTTTAACGGCCAAAATATAACAGTAAATTCTGTAAATGCTACTTCACCCAATGGATTCCCTGCTGGGCCAATGTTTGTTGGTAGTAGCGGAACAATCACTAACGCAACAGGTTGGACTCAAGCCGATGCACCAATTAGATATTGGGTAAATGGAGCTGGTACCTGGGGAGATACTTCACACTGGTCAACATCTTCTGGAGGCTCATCCGGCGCTTCAATCCCAGGCACCGACACAGAAGTCATCTTCGATGGTAGTAGTGGTACTGGTACTTGCTCATTCGGAAATAGTAATTACAATCCAACGCAGTTCTTCAATCTTTATGGAGATAATGAAGGAACGGCTAATATAACACTAACCCAAAGTGGAAACGCCTATTGCTATGGCGATTATGTTTTAGACAATTCTCTTAACAAAAATGGTAACGGAAGTAATTACTTTAGTAGTGCTAGAATTGGAAATAGAATATCGACTAATAACGACCAAATGTATCTGATGAGTTTTGATGGAGGAGGAAGTTACTCTCTTGAAAGTTCTGTATATGCTTCTCTTCAAAGTAGCAATTGTTTTGTTTTAAAAGATGTCGATTTTAATAGTAATGGATATAGTATTTCTAGTAGTGTGCAAGTTCAAAGACAGTATAATAGAGATGTTAATTTTACTAACTCTTATATTAGATGCTTTATTGATTGGAATGTATCTGGTACTGGAACAGGAACACTTACACTAACTGGTACACAGATTAGATTTGGTGGATATGCGACTTCAAGTTTTCATGGAGCAGGCTTTGACTATCCATTTGTCGAAAATCAAAATGGAAATCAATTTGATCTTTACTTTACAGGTACCAATTCTTTTGATAGACTAGATTTGCCTGGCTCTAGTAATACAGGTAAAGGCGGAACAACACACATGACTTCCGGCACTCAGACAATAAATGATAACGGACAAGTAACTTTTAAGGGGTGGAGTTCTAATAGAAGAATGATTATAAAGGGTGATATGGCATTTGGAAGCAATGTCACTATAAGCGCTGAAGATCATGATTTTCAAGACTTTACAGCAACTGGAGCAACAATAACTGGAACACGACTAGGTGATATTGGAGGAAATACTAACGTAGTTACTGATTCACCAAAAACTGTCTACTTTGATAACTGGTATTCAAGCTTTTTTAGTTTAGCTACAAGCCCAAGCGTTTGGGCAAAGCTTGGTTCTTCTTACGATACAGGTAATGCTGTTCAAGATAATATCACTTATGATTACGGAGCAACAATGCCTAGCTGGGCAGGTACAAGCAATGACAGCGGGCAACTACACTTTAGTCCAGATGGTACTAAAATGTTTATAGCAGGTCTAGCTTCGGACAGTGTTAATGAGTATACCTTAACCACAGCTTTCGACATAACCACAGCAAGTAAAGTTGGGTACAAAGCCGTATACAGTGAAGAGACTGCATTATTTGGTGCTTCTTTTAATCCTGCGGGTACTAAGATGTACATAACAGGTCATCAAGGAGATGACGTTGTAGAATATGACTTATCTAGTGCGTTTGACGTATCCACGGCTGTTTATGGTAGAAGGCTTTATATAGGCGGTACTCCAAGAGAAATTACTTGGAAGCCTGATGGAACTAAATTCTTTATTACTTATGCTCAAGGTAGTGTTAAAGAATGGGATTTAACAACTGCTTATGATGTAACTACAGGTACTGCGGGTTCAGCTTTTAGTATCGGTAATAATATGGATGCATCTGGCGCTGCATTTAATAGTGATGGTACTAGAATGTTTGTTATTAGAACTGATAGCCCTGGTCCTCAAATAAATCAATATAGTCTATCTGTTGCATATGATCTGTCTTCTACAATTTCATTTGTAGATAGTATTAGCATAACATCTATTGGTAGTGGGTCTGGACATGGTAGTATAGTATTTAATCCTAGCGGAACTAAAATGTTTTTGTTATCTGCGGGGGATGGTTTGATACACCAATTTAGCACTAGTTCTTATGATTCAAACGCTACTGCTTCAGGAGATAATTACCCTCTACCACAAGATACTTTAGTATTTAAGCCAGATTCAGGAGCCGGTACGTACACTATGGAATTACCTTTGTACACCATGCCGCTACTCGACTTCTCTGAAATCAATACCGGAGATGTGTCAATGTATCATGACTATAGTAATGATTATTATTATTTGAAAGGTGTAAAGCTAGGACCTAACGCAAGATACAAACAAAAATCAACAACAGATAACAGAATGCTATTTGTAAATACTTCTATACCAAAAATATTATCAGGAGATTTAGAAGGTACTCATTTAAAACTTCTTACTAGTGATGAGTTTACATTTGAAGAGTTTGCACCAGAGAACTTATATATTCAAGGAAATGGTACAGCAAAACATACTAATGGAACTGGTAGCATAATAAACATCGGTGACGGAAAGAATAACGAAATCTTTAATTTTAATGGTCTACCTGAAGTAGGTAACTGGTATGTGGGAGATAGTAGTGTTAGTGGTACATTCTTAGGGTTAATAAAAGAAACTGAAGAAGTTAGCAAAAGCGGATCACCTTTGATGATGTTCTAATGCTTATAAATAGTAAGATGAATGTTGAAAAGAAATTTATAGGGTAGGTGGAATGGCACAACCGACAACAAGAAAAGAGTTTAGCGAATATTGCTTACGCAAACTTGGCAAACCAGTCATAGAAATAAACGTTGATATCGATCAAGTATCTGATCGTATTGATGAAGCTTTGTCTTATTATTGGGACTATCACTTTGATGGTGCTGAGAAGATTTATCTAAAGCATCAAATCACTGCAGATGATAAAGCAAACGGATATATCACAGTACCAGAGAGCATTATTGGCGTGATTAATATCTTCAATCTTTCAGCAACATCACTCTCTACATCAAATATTTTTAGCGCACAATATCAGTTTGTATTAAATCATATGCATGAAATCGCTAACTACGATTTAACTCACTACTATATGAACATGCAATACATTCAATTCATGGAAGAGATATTGACTGGAGCGCAGCCTATTAGATATAATCGTCACGTAAATAAACTACACATCGATACCGATTGGAATCGATTAAGTGAAGGTGCTTATATTGTAGCTGAGTGCTATCAAGTTGTAGACCCAAACACATATGCAGATGTTTGGAAAGATAGATGGCTTCAAAACTATTCAACCGCAAAGATAAAATATCAATGGGGTTCTAATTTAACTAAATTCGAAGGTATGCAATTACCTGGAGGAGTTTCGTTCAATGGCGCACAAATTCTTCAAGACGCTCAAACTGAGATTGAGAAACTTGAAGAAGATATGATTAATTCATATAGTTTGCCAGTGATTGATATGATAGGATAAGAAAGTGGCTACAAACTTCTACTTTAATAACTTTACTAACTCAATGGAGCAAGAACTAGTTGAGGACTTGATTATAGAGTCTACTCGAATATATGGTCACGACTGTTGGTACATTAGTAGAACACTTGGAGCAAAAGACGAACTTCTAAACGAAGACGATCTATCAATCTTTAGTTCAGCATATTCAATGGAAATGTACATCAAGAACGTAGATGGGTTTGAAGGAGAAGGTGACTTCTTATCAAGATTTGGTTTACAAATTCGTGATAGTATTACATTCACTATTGCTATTCGCACTTTCAATAAAGAAGTTGGATTACATACAGAAGACTTAAGACCTCAAGAAGGTGATCTAATATATTTCCCATTGAATAAAAAGATATTCCAAATACAACACGTAGAGCATGAAGCAATATTCTATCAAATGGGTAACTTACAAACATATGATTTACGTTGTGAACTATTTGAATACTCTGGCGAAAGATTTCAAACTGGTTGGTATGAGATAGACTCTCTACTAGATGATTATGATTTAACATCTACAGAAGCTAATACAGATATAGAAACGTTTGATGCTCTTGCAGATAACACAACTATTGAAAATAATGCCGATAACATTTTGGATTTCACTGAGACAAATCCATTTGGAGAGGATAACTACTAATGTTTGGGCATAGATTTTACAACGAAACTACAAGAAGATATGTTGCCGTATTTGGTACGCTATTCAATGATATTGTGATATATCGTAGAGACAATAGTGATGCTATTGTACAAACAATTAAAGTACCTGTCAACTATGGTCCAATTCAAAAGTTCTTATCTAGACTAGCGCAAGACCCAAATTTGACTGCACCAGCGATGACATTACCTAGAATGAGTTTTGAGATAACTGGAATGACATATGATCCAGAGCGCAAGTTAACTAATATGGTACAAAACTCTACAGTCAATGCGGCAGATGCAAATGCATTTAAAACTCAGTTTACGCCTGCTCCATACAACTTAGAATTTCAACTAAACATAATGACTAAGTTTGCCGAAGATGGTACAAAGATTTTAGAACAAATTATACCATTCTTTAAACCAGAACAAACTTTGACAGTAAGACTTGTTGATGATATAAACTTATACCTAGATATTCCTGTTATATTGAATAGTATAAGCACAGAAGATATCTATGAAGGCGACTTTGAAACACGTAGAAGTTTACTATGGACTCTTAGCTTTACTATGAAGGGATACTATTTTGGCCCTAAGACAGATAAAAAAGTTATCAAATTTGCAAAAACTAAATCGTATGACGGAATGGATGATAGTCGTGACCCACAGGTGATAAACGTATTCCCTGGTATGACTTCTAGTGACGAAGCTACTACCGATCCTAATGAAACTGTAGACTGGTCAAACATCGACTTTGAAGAAGATTGGGCATACATCGTAGAATATGAGTGAGGATTAAATGGAAGATGAAATAGGTAAAAACTTAGGCTTAACCCCAATTAACGATATTATTGAAGGCGAAGTCATAGTTGACAAAAAACATACTAATTGCGGAACACCAGATTGTTGTGGAGATTGTAACACTGCAACTGATGAAGAAAACGATTATAAGTATGCCAGAGAAAACTTTTACAATGTAATTGAAAAGGGAACAGATGCATTAGAGCAGATGTTAGATGTAGCGAAAGCATCAGAACATCCTCGTGCTTACGAAGTCGTATCTACTATTATGAAAACACTTGTAGATGCCAATAAAGATTTGGTGTCAATGGGCGATAAAAAACGCAAAGAAGAGCCTAGTGAAGAGAAGAAAGTTACTAATAATAACTTATTTGTGGGTAGCACAGCCGAGCTACAACAGCTTTTAAAAGATGTAAAAAATGAATGATATACAAGTAAAGGGTTATAACGGTAACACTAACATTAAACGAAAAGGCATGTCGATTGAATTTGATCAGGACATGATCCAAGAATATGTTAAGTGTGCTAAAGATCCAATTTATTTTTCAGAGACTTATATTAAGATTGTTCATGTTGATCATGGGTTAATACCTATTAAGATGTACGATTATCAAAAAGAAATCGCAAAGGCAATCACTTTTAACAGACGTGTGACAGTTAATACTTCACGTCAGGCAGGTAAAACAACAACCGCAGTAGCAATTATTCTACATTATGTTCTTTTCAATGATCATAAGACTGTTGCGCTACTTGCAAACAAAGGTGATGCGGCACGTGAAATTCTTGATCGTATTAAAATTGCATACGAAGCATTACCTAAGTGGATGCAACAAGGCGTGATTGAATGGAACAAAGGGAGTGTTGAATTTGAAAACGGATGTAAAATTATTGCAGGAGCTACATCAAGTTCTGCTATTCGAGGTAAGTCTATATCGTTTCTTTATATTGATGAGACGGCATTTGTAGAAAACTGGGATGAGTTCTTTGCATCGGTCTATCCTACTATTTCATCTGGTAAGACTACAAAAATTCTATTTACATCTACACCTAATGGACTTAATCACTTCTACAAGACATGTGAAGGTGCCAGAGAAGGTAGAAATGGATATATATTCATTGAAGTACCGTGGCAGAAAGTCCCTGACCGAGATGAGAAATGGAAAGAAGAAACTCTTCAAGCAATGGATGGAGACTATCAAAAGTTTGCTCAAGAATTTGAGTGCCAGTTCTTAGGGTCTTCTGGAACTCTCATCGAAGGATCTAAACTAAAGAGTTTAGTGTATATGAATACAAAATTTGATAGAGAAGGCCTTAAGATATACAAAGAGGCTGAAAAAGGTAGAACATATGTTATGGTCGTTGATGTATCTAGAGGTAAAGGTTTAGACTACTCTGCGTTTCAAGTACTAGATGTAAGTGAAATGCCGTATCAACAAGTAGCAACTTTTAGAGATAATATGTTAACACCCATAGATTATGCTGAAATGATTTATAGAGTACATAAGTTATATTCAGAATGCTATATGTTAATAGAAATAAATGACATTGGCGATCAAGTAGCAGACCTTCTTAACTACGAATATGAGGTAGAGGGTTTACTACATACAGAGAGTGCGGGACGATCTGGTAAAAGAATATCAAGTGGTTTCGCTAAATCGACAGATAAAGGCATTCGAACAACAAAACAAGTAAAGGCCATCGGATGCAACATGTTAAAGATGTTGGTAGAACAAGATCAATTAGTTATCAATGATTTTGATACAATAAACGAATTGTCTACTTTCTCTAGAAAAGGCGTTAGCTATGAAGCTGAGGCTGGTAATCATGATGATTTAGTAATGTGTTTAGTGCTGTTTGGATGGCTAACGGATCAAACGTTTTTCCAAGAGATTACTGACATAAATACTATGATAAAACTAAGACAAAAAACAGAGCAACAGATTGAAGACGACCTTTTGCCATTTGGATTCAACAACGATGATATATTATTGGAAGACGACCTACAAAACAAGTTTCCAACGTGGTTCAATTACTAATTACTAAATCGTTGATTTTATAAATATGAGTAGTATAAAATTGAAGTCACAATCTTTTTTAATAAATAAGGAGAAATGGAAATGGCATTTCAAGTAAGCCCAGGCGTTAATGTCAGCGAGATCGACCTATCTACAGTAGTACCAGCAGTATCAACATCTACTGGTGGGATTGCAGGTGTTTTTCGTTGGGGCCCTATCGACGAAAGAATTTTAATTAGTTCTGAAGTAGAATTAGCCCGCCGTTTCGGTAAACCTAAAACTGGTTTTAACACCGAAACATTCTTTACAGCCGCAGATTTTTTAGCATACAGTAATGCATTGTATGTTGTACGTGTATCTGACGGTGTAAAAGCAAATATCATTGGTGGTTCGATTCCAGTAGAAGATGGAATTACAATCACTGCCGCAGGTTCAGGATTTACAGATATCCCTGTAATCACATTTACGGGTGGTGCTGGTACAGGCGCTGCCGCTGCCGCTAGACTAAAAGTCGTAACAGCAGCAATCGGAGCTGCCGCTGGTGCAAACTATGTAGTTGGTGACATTGTAACTGTTGACCTAGGAGATGGCGTAGAAGCAACATTCACTGTTAACTCTATCGACGCAGGAAATAGCGATGCGGTAGATGGACTATCTATCTTAGAAGCTGGAGCATACACTGCACTAACAGCTGGCTTCACAGGTGATGAAGTAACAACTACTGGTGGATCCGGTACTGGACTAACATTAGACTTGTCTCTAGGTTTAGATGCAATCGTAATAACAAATGGTGGTACAGGCTATACTTCTAACCCAAATGTAGTAATCGCTGGAGACGGTATTAATGCCGCAGCAACATCAACTATAGCATCTACACAACTATCTGCAAAGTATCCAGGTGCAATTGGAAACTCTCTAGCAATAGAAATCATCTCTTCTAGCACGTTTAGTACTGGAACTTATGCATCAGTATTTGATAGTGCGCCAGTTGGAAATGATGTACACATAGCTATCATTGATGAAGATGGAGCAATCTCAGGTGTTGCTAACACTATTCTAGAAACATATTCAGATTTATCGACAACTCAAGGTGCGGTAACATCTAATGGATCAAACAACTTTGTAAACGATGTGCTAAATCTAAAATCACAGTATGTAACAGTTGCTGCAGGAGTAGATATTAGTAATATCACAGCAGAAATGTACTCACTGGCAAATGGTACTGACGGATCAGATGAAGCTACGGCATCTACACTAGTAGGCGCAGTGGATACAGGTTACAATCTTTTTGCTAACGATGATGAAGTTGATGTAGCACTACTAATGCAAGGTAAAGCAGTTGGTACAAACGGAGTTGTTACAGCACAAGCAATTCAGAATATTGCTGAAGCTAGAAAAGACTGTGTTGCGTTTATTTCACCACAGTACTCAGATGTTGTAAATGCTTCATCTAGTGCCGCACTAGCAGCGATTAAAACTTTTAAAGATAATACATCTATCAATTCTTCTTACGCAGTAATGGATACTGGGTACAAATATCGCTACGATAAGTACAATGATGTGTACACATGGTCACCATTGAATGGCGACATTGCAGGTCTTTGTGCTAGAACAGATAATGTTCGTGATCCTTGGTTCTCTCCAGCAGGCTATAATCGTGGATTCATTAAGAATGTTATCAAATTAGCGTACAACCCAAACAAAGCATCACGTGATGAACTATACAAAGTAGGTATCAACCCAGTAATTACTCAATCTGGTCAAGGAACTCTACTATTCGGTGATAAGACTATGCAATCTAAGCCAAGTGCTTTTGACCGCATTAACGTCCGTCGCTTGTTTATCGTACTAGAAAAAGCGATTTCTACGGCATCTAAATTCACACTATTTGAATTTAACGATGACTTCACAAGAGCGCAGTTTGTAAACTTAATAGAACCATTCTTACGTGACGTTCAAGGTCGTCGTGGTATCTATGACTTTAGAGTTGTTTGCGATGAAACGAACAACACACCAGATGTAGTTGATACTAATCGGTTTGTGGGAGATATCTATATCAAGCCCGCACGTGCTATCAACTTTATCCAACTCAACTTTGTTGCAGTTAGATCAGGTGTAGAATTCAACGAAATCGTAGGTCAGCTTTAATAAATAGATAAAAAGGAGAGACGAAAATGGCTTTTAACATTAACGAAATGAAGTCTCAGCTAACTTTCGGAGGAGCGAAAGCCTCACTATTCCAGGTTCAAATTACGAACCCAGTGAATAGCGCAGGTGATCTTAAAACTCCTTTCATGGTTCAAGCTTCGACTATTCCGGAGTCAACAATGGGAATTATTGAAATCCCATACTTCGGTAGAAAAGTAAAAATCGCAGGAGATCGAACATTCGCAGAGTGGACGGTAACTGTAATCAACGATGAAGACTTCTTAATTAGAAATGCAATGGAAGAGTGGATGGCAAATATCAACTCACACCAAGGCAATCTTCGAAATTTTGATAGTGCTTCACCGGCGCAGTACAAATCGCAAGCGCAAATCACTCAGTTTTCTAAGACTGGTGTGCCACTAAGAACGTATAATTACGTAGGATTGTTCCCAACAAACGTAGCAGCAATTGCTATGGATTGGAACACTACAGACGATATTGAACGTTTTGATGTGACATTCCAATACGATTTCTGGGAAGTTAGTGGTGGTGTTACTGGTAACGCAGGCACCGTAGCGTAACACATAAATAGTGTTGTGGGGAGATTCGTCTCCCCTAAACATTACGCTACAGAGGTGAATAATGGAACTATTCGGATTTGAAATAAAACGAAGAATCGAAAAAGATGATAAGAATATCAAATCTTTTGTCGAGCCTGAAAATAATGAAGGTGCAGTGGATATCACTGCAGCCGGCGGTTCTATGTCAACTTTTGTTGATCTTGATGGTGCAGCAAAAAGCGAAGCAGAACTAGTTCAAAGATATAGAACTATGCTTCAGCAACCAGAAGTACAACAAGCAGTTGATGATATAATTAATGAATCGGTAAACATAACACAAGACGAAAAACCCGTTGAGTGTGTAACAGATGATCTTGATCTAAGTGATAACATCAAAAAGAAAATTCGTGAAGAATTTGACTTAACATTAAAGATGTTAGACTTCTCAAATCAAGGTTACGATATCTTTCAAAAATGGTATGTAGATGGGCGTCTCAACTATCACGTTGTTATAGACGAATCTTCACCTAAGAAAGGTGTACTTGAATTACGCTATATTGATCCTAGAAAAATTCGCAAAGTAAGAGAATTTAAAAAGGAAAAGATTGGTGGTAATAATAATGAGTCTTTTGTAAAGACTATTAAAAACGAATACTTTGTTTTTAATGAAAAAGGATTCTTGTTTAATAGCAATAGTCAAACATCATCATTCGATAACACATCACTTAAAGGATTACGAATTGCAAAAGATTCGGTTATTTCTTGTAACTCTGGTGTATTAAATGAAAAGAATAGTCTAGTACTATCACATTTACACAAAGCTTACAAGCCTTTAAACCAACTTCGTATGATGGAAGATGCCGCAGTTATCTATCGTATTTCACGTGCGCCCGAGCGCCGTATTTTTTACATTGATGTAGGCAATCTACCAAAAGCAAAAGCCGAGCAATATCTACGTGATATGATGGTTAAGCATAAGAATAGAATTGTTTATGATGCAGCTACTGGTGAGATTAGAGATGACCGTAAGCATATGTCTATGACAGATGATTTCTGGTTGCCACGTAGAGAAGGTGGTAAAGGTACTGAAATTACTACGTTACCTGGTGGTCAAAACCTAGGTGAGTTAGACGATATTCTGTATTTCCAGAAGAGATTGTTTACAGCTCTTAATGTACCATTGTCTCGTATGGAGTCAGATAGTGGCTTTTCACTAGGCAGAGCATCAGAGATAACAAGAGATGAAGTTAAGTTCTCTAAGTTTATTCGTAGACTTCGGGCCCGTTTTTCTATTCTATTCGATAAGATTTTAGAGAAGCAACTCATTCTTAAGGGTATCATTACACCTGAAGAGTGGCCTGATATTCAACAAAATATTCGTTATGACTTCATGAAAGATAATCATTTCGAAGAACTTAAGAGTGCTGAAATCATCTCTAATCGTATGCAATTACTACGTGATATTGATGAGTACACAGGCAATTACTACTCTAAGAAATGGATTCAGAAGAACATTCTTCAAATGAGCGAAGACGTTATTGAAGATATGAAGCAAGAAATTGCTGACGAACAAGCTGAGAACCCTGATGATGAAAATGAAAACGAATTTGATTGACGAAATTGCGAATCAAATAAATAGTTATAATTAAAGGAGAATATTATGAGCGATATTAGAGATATGCTTAAGACTGCATTTGATGGTAATGCTGTAGATTTTGAAAGTAATTTTGATGGCGTAATGTCAGATAAAATGGATGCTGCTCTATCAAGTAAATACGACCAAATGTTTGGCTCAATTGAAGTTGATGAACAAGAACTAGATGATGAGCCAGTGCAAGTAGAAACCGAATTAGAAAACGAAACAGACTGAGGAAACTAAAATGAAATCCTTTTCAGATTTTTTAAAAATTGATGAGACAGTTAATCCGCCTAAAAGCGAAGATGAAAAGCGTTTCATGGATAAGCATGTTGCTGTCAAACAAGATCACCCAGTAGCAAAAGACGATCAATTTGTTGCTAAGACCAAGAAAAAGAAGCGTGATGCTGACTTAGAAGACGGCGAAGACAAAGAAGTCTACGAAGCTGTTGAAACTCTCACATGTGAAGAATGTGGCGAAGAGTATGAAAAAGGTAGCAAGCACGAATGCTCTGATGATGACAAAGATGACATTGAAGAAGCTGCAGATATCTCTGAAGAAGATATGACAGATGCTCAAATGAAGAAGCGTGAAGAAATCGTCAAGTCTATGAAAGAGAAGATGGGTGATTTCAAAAAGCGTTATGGTGATAAAGCAAAAGCTGTAATGTATGCAACCGCAACTAAGATGGCTATGAAAGAAGACTTTGATCTGATGGAAGCAGTTAAAGCTGGTAACGTTAAACTCAAAGACGGTTCAAGAGTCAAACTATCTAAAGAAGAAGCTAACGCAGTATCAAATCTATTTTCAGAACTAAATGGTTCTAACAAAAAGAAAATGGAAATGCGTATGATGCAAAGCAAATCTGGTTTTGAAGAGATTATTAAATTCGCCAAGGAGGCAATGTAAATGCCAAGCATTCTTAAGCCAACAGGTGTTGCAGTAGATATTCAAGCAGGCGCAGATAGCGTTCAAGATGCTGGATTAGTATCTGTTGTTAATACAGCAAATACTCCTGCATTAGTTGTAGACGTAGCATCAGGATTTAACATTTGGCTAGCAGCTGGTGAAAGAGTGTTTATGGAAAAAGATCACGCTAGTCAGCTAGACGGCACTGCAGGAGCATCATCAATATATGCTTCACCGGTAGCTTATAAAGCATAAAGGAAAGAAATATGTCACTACTCATTAAAGAACTTACAGAAGAAGTTAGCTATCTAACTGAATCCTCAGAAGACGGTAAGAAGAATTACTTTATCGAAGGTATTATTATGCAAGGCGATATTACAAATCGCAATGGTCGTAAGTACCCAGCTAAAGTTCTTATGAATGAGACAAAAAGATATTCTGAAAACTATATTCAGAAGAACAGAGCATACGGAGAATTGGGGCACCCAAGTGGTCCTACAATTAATTTAGATCGTGTGTCTCATATGTTTACCGAACTACGTGAAGAAGGTTCTAACGTAGTAGGTAGAGCTAAAGTTATGTCAACCCCTATGGGCGAAATCGTTAAAAATCTTATTGACGAAAACTGTAACTTAGGCATTTCATCACGTGGTATGGGTTCTATTAAGAAGAACGATAGCGGAGTAATGGAAGTTCAAAGCGACTTCATGTTAGCCACAGCTGGTGATATTGTAGCAGATCCTTCTGCGCCAGACGCATTTGTAAAAGGTGTCATGGAAGGTGTAGAGTGGGTGTATGATGTAGCATCATCATCTTGGGCTGCTGCAAATACATTTGACGAAATTGAAGAAGAGATTAAAGAGACCGCTAGAGTTTCTTCACGTCATTTGGAAGAGAAGGCCTCTGTTCTTTTTGCTAAGTTTTTGGGTTCGATCTCAAAATAGTAAATGATATAAATAAAGAATAGAATGTAATACTTTCATAAACAAGGAGAAGTAAAATGGATAAAGAACTAGAAAAGAATCTAGATCAGGACCTAGTGCTAGACGAAGCAAAGGCCACTGGTGAAGATTCAGAAAACATGGATCCAGTTACACCTGCAGGCGGTTCACCTAAGGGTAAAAATCGCAAAGCCGATCTCAACAAAGCTGCTGACCCAAAAGCTGCTAAAGTTGCTGATGAAGGTCCATCAAAAGGTACTAACGACGAAGGTCTAAAAGAAGCTGTTTCATCTCTTTTTGAAGGTGAAGAGTTATCAGAAGATTTTAAAACAAAAACTATTGCTATCTTTGAAGCAGCAGTACAGGATAAAGCTTCGGCGATTCGTACTGAGCTAGAAGAAAAGTTCGATGCTGATCTTACAGAGCAGACAGAGCAAGCAGTAAACGATCTAGTAGAAAAAGTTGACACTTACCTAGATTATGTAATTGAGCAGTGGGTTGCTCAAAATGAAGTAGCTATTGAAAGTAACTTTAAAGTTGAAGTTGCAGAGTCGCTATTTGATGGTATCAAATCTCTTGTTACAGAACACAACCTAGAAGTTGACGATGAAACAAAAGATGCTATCACTGAGATGGAAGCAAAGTTAGAAGAGCAAAATTCAAAGTATAATGAAATGTTCGAAGCTATGGCCTCTATCAAAGAAGAAAAAGAAGCACTAGAGCGTGACGTAGCGTTCAATTCTCTATCTGAAGGTCTAACAGACACTCAAGTAGAAAAACTACGTACACTATCAGAAGGCGTCTCTTTCGAAACAACTGAAGACTTTTCAAAAAAGCTTGAAGTAATTAAAGAAAGCTATTTTGCTGAAGCAACTACTCAGGTCGAAGACGAAACTGAAATGCTAGAGGAACTAGTAGAAGACGCACCAAAAGCACCTTCTGCAGATCCAACAATTGCTGCGTATGCCGATGCAATGGCTCGCATTGTCAAAACATAAGTTTTTATAAATAATCTTAGATGAAATCCAAAAGGAGAAAACCAAATGAGAAACGAAGAACTTCTTAATAAATGGAAGCCAATTCTAGAGCATGATGCTCTACCAGGTATCCAAGATTCTCACAAAAGCGCAGTAACTGCTACTCTACTAGAGAACACAGAAACTGCTCTGAAAGAGGGTCAGTCATACTCACCCGCTGCTCTACTAGAAGCAGCCCCAACAAACAACACAGCTAATGTTGCTAACTACGATCCAGTACTTATCTCATTAGTTCGTCGTGCGATGCCTAACTTGATCGCATACGATATTGCTGGCGTTCAGCCAATGACAGGCCCAACAGGCTTGATCTTCGCAATGCGTTCAAACTACAAAACCACACGTGGTGGCGTAACATCTGGTGACGAAGCGTTCTACGCAGAGCCAAACCCAGCATTTTCTGGTGAAGGCGCTAATGCCGCTGCCGGTAAAGGTATGGGTACAGCAGCTGCTGAAGCACTCGGTGACGGCGTTGGTACAGACTTTGCAGAAATGTCATTCCAAATCGACAAAGTAACTGTCGAAGCGAAATCACGTGCGTTGAAAGCAGAGTACACAACAGAACTAGCACAAGACTTGAAAGCAATTCACGGTCTTGACGCAGAAGCAGAACTAGCTAACATGCTATCTTCTGAGCTACTAGCAGAAATCAACCGTGAGGTTGTTCGCACAGTAACTCGTACTGCGGTTGCAGGTTCACAAGACGGCGTTGCAAACGCTGGTACTTTTGATCTAGACGTAGACGCAAGTGGTCGTTGGTCAGTTGAAAAATTCAAAGGTCTAATGTTCCAAATCGAGCGTGAAGCAAATGCTATCGCAATCGCTACTCGTCGTGGTAAAGGTAACATCATTATTTGTTCTTCAGATATCGCATCTGCTCTACAAATGGCTGGTGTACTAGATTACACACCTGCTCTAAACAGCAACAACTTGAACCCAGATGATACAGGTAACACTTTCGCAGGTGTTCTAAACGGTCGCTTCCGTGTATACATCGATCCATATGCAGGCTCAAACTATCTAGTAGTTGGCTATAAAGGTTCTAGCGCATTTGATGCAGGCTTGTTCTATTGCCCATATGTACCGCTACAAATGGTACGTGCAGTTGGCGAAAATAGCTTCCAGTCAAAACTGGGCTTCAAAACTCGCTACGGTATGGTTGCTAACCCATTCGCAAAAGGTGCGACACAGTGGGTTGATGGAGACAACGATTTCGGTCTTACATCAGACGCAAACGTTTACTACAGACGTACAACGGTTTCAAACATTCTTTAATAAGAAGCCGAACACAATCGGACAAACTGGGGCGCTTTATGCGCCCCTTTTTCATGCTCATATAAATAGTATTAGAAACGCTAGAGGATGACTTATGCCAAATCTAAACATAAAGCAAAACTTTCTATCGCCCACAGGCTTTCGCTTGGTATTCTCTAGACTACCGAACATAGTTTATTTTGTACAAACTGCAAATGTTCCTGGTATGGGATCTGGTGTCACAGAACAACCAACGCCTTTTAAAACTGTGTATAGACATGGTGATAGAATAGAGTATCAAGACTTTGTTGCTAACATACGATTAGATGAATACGTAGAAGGTTACAAAGAAATCGTTGGATGGCTCAAGGGTTTGACTTACCCAGAAGAGTTTAGTCAACACGCAAATCTAATTGCAGGTGATGGGTTATATTCAGATGCTACTTTGTTTCTATTAGATAGTAAACAAAACCCTGGTGTTCAAGTGAAGTTCATAGATATGTTCCCAACTAACATCGGTGACATTGCAATGAATACTACAGAATCCGATATCAACTACGTTACTTGTGATATTACTTTTAGATATGCGTCCTATACTATTGATGCAATTTAATACTTGACATATAACTCAAATAGTTATATAATGAACTACCCTTGAATTCTGACGGAGTTATACTATGAAGATCGAACAAATATATGAAATGTGGTCTAAAGACAGTGAGATTGATCAAACAAACGTATCTGGCGAAAGTGCTAACATTCCTAAACTACACAATAAATACTTTCGTGTTTACATGGAAGAAGGTATGAAGCTTAAACAACTTCGTGCTAAGTATAAACAATTGAAACTTCTCAAAGAACAGTATTATAAAGGCGAACTAGATTCTGAAGAATTGAAAGATTATGGTTGGACCCCACAACCTCTTAAAATTCTAAGACAAGATATATCTACTTACCTCGATGCAGATAATGATATCATTGATCAATCTTTAAAGATTGGTATGCAAGAAGAGAAAGTGAACTATCTTGAAGCGATTATTAAAATGGTTAGTAATCGTGGGTTCCAACTCAAAACTATTGTTGATTGGGAGCGATTTAGAACTGGCGCTATGTAATGGAAAAAGTCCACGTAGAAAAGATTGATAATGTAAACGTAAGGGTGAACGCAGAGCCATCTGTTAAGATGGAGATGTCTGGCTACTTCGAATTTTACGTGCCTGGTTATAAGTTTATGCCAGCATATAAAAATCGGGTTTGGGATGGAAAAATTCGCTTACTTAATACAATGACTGGTCTTGTCTATGCTGGACTTCTTCCGTATCTAGTAAAGTTTTGTAAAGACCGTGATTATGAAATTACAATAGATGAACAACTATACCCAGAAAAAGAGTACTTCGAAAACGCAGGACATGATCTAGCAAAGGAGTTTGACAGTGCGTATGAACCAAGAGATTATCAAAACGATGCGGTTGCTCATGCATTATATAATCATCGGACACTATTTCTGTCTCCAACCGCAAGCGGGAAATCCTTCATTATATATCTACTCGCACGGTCGCATGTAGAGCAAGGACGTAAAGTACTTATCGTAGTGCCTACTACATCACTTGTATCTCAAATGGCAAGTGACTTTGTTGATTATAATAAGAATAAACCATTAGATATTCACAAGATAATGGCTGGCGTTGACAAAAACGTTGATGCGGATTATACAGTAACAACATGGCAATCTATCTACAAACTACGTAAAGATTGGTATGAGAAGTTTGATGTAATCATTGGTGATGAAGCACACTTGTTTAAAGCAAAGTCTCTCACAAAAGTATTAGAGAAGACACCTCATATCAAGTATCGCTATGGCTTTACAGGTACGTTAGATGATAGTCAAACTCATAAACTTGTACTAGAGGGGTTGTTTGGACCAGTAAAGCAAGTAACAGAAACAAAGAAACTCATAGACGATGGAACTCTAGCTGACTTTGATATCAAGTCTTTAGTCTTATCATATCCTCAAGAAACAAGACAACTAAATAAAAATAAGAGCTATCAAGAGGAAATAGATTGGATTGTTCGTAATGAAGCACGTAATAAATTTATTAGAAACCTTTCGTGGTCACTTAAGGGCAATACACTCATACTTTTCCAATTCGTCGATAAACACGGCAAAGTATTACACCCACTCCTCGAGAAAGATGGAAAAACGGTACATTTCATTCATGGGGGTGTTGGAGCAGAAGATAGAGAAGCAGTTCGAGGCATTGCCGAATCGACTACAGATAATATTATATTGGCTAGCTATGGTACCTTTTCTACTGGTGTTAACATCAAGCGTCTTGATAATATTATCTTTGCTAGTCCTTCTAAATCTCGTATTCGCAATCTACAATCGATTGGTAGGGTACTTAGAAAAGGTAATGGAAAAGATAAAGCAACTCTCTACGACATAGTAGATGACTTGACATGGAAGACTAAAGAGAACTTTGCAGTAAGACATTTTAAAGAAAGAATTAAAATCTATAGCGAAGAGGGATTTAATTTTAACATATACAACGTTGATCTAAAGGGATAACATATGGAAAGATGTATCACTATAAAACTTAAAACAGGTGAAGATTTAATAGCTATTATGGATGAAGAATTCGATAATCGTGTTATCGTTCACAATCCTATTGAGATTAAGGTAGATCACAAGTATGGATTTTATGCTAAGTCTTGGTTACTTCTAGCTGAGAAGAACAGTGTCTCTATATCTAAAGATGACATACTCTTTTTAGACGATGCCAATACAAAAGCAATACATCATTACGAAGAGTTTATTGATCAAACAAAGACACATGCAACACCGTTTGATGAAGAAGATGATGAACTAGAAGAGATGTTTACAGCAATGGTAGAGTCTAAGAACTCTAAAATGCACTAATACATTTCTTAGATGTTATAATCATTATACACCCTTTCGTAAGACCTGTCAAGGGCTAATATACTCCTTGACAAACATAATATCTTATGATATAGTGGTATGAATTGTACAGTTGTATAGGAGTAATTATGCCAAGAAAAGCTAGAAGAAATTATGTTAATAACCCAGAGTTTTTACAAGCAATTGTAAACTACAAGAAAATTTGCCAAGAGGCAGAAGATTCTGGTGAGACTGCGCCACCTATCCCTAATTACATAGGTGAATGTATATATCAAATATCAACCAAACTTGCAACTAAACCAAACTTCTCAGGTTATTCATATAAAGATGATATGATCAGTGATGGTTTAGAAAATGCTATTCAAGCATTAGGTAACTTTGACCCCACAAAATCCAGTAACCCTTTCGCTTACTTTACGCAAATCATTTGGTATGCGTTCTTAAGACGTATTGATAAAGAGAAGAAACAACTATACATTAAGCACAAAGTTGTAGAGAACTCTGTGATTACAGGTACTGCTGTTGAGAAGGGTCAAGATGATAAGGGCGATGCCGCATACATTGATTTGAATAATGATTACATGAATGACTTTGTATCTACTTACGAAAAGAGAATGGATTCAAAGAAAAAGCAACAAAAGAAGACCAAAAAGGGTCTTGAAAAGTTTATGGAAAGTGATGAAAAATGAGTACTGGATTACCAGTAGTTATCGCTGATATGATAGAGAAAGTTACTAATAAAAACGTACATCCAGAACAGCGACAACACTACGCAAGCACATTGAATAAAATAGTTGAAGAGGCACAAAAGGCCTTAAAGATTTATGAAGGACATAGACGACAGTGAAAATTGCTATATTGAATGATACGCATTGGGGCGCACGAAATGATAATGCTGCTATTGCAGAACATATTATAAAATTTCATCGTGAGGTCTTCTTTCCGTATCTTATTGAGAATGATATTAAGACAGTGTTTCATCTAGGTGATTTGACAGATAGACGAAAGTATATTAACTTTGTCACTGCTAAAAACTTAGAAGAACACTTTATGAAACCTTGTAATGACTTGGGCTTAGATGTTCATATCATTGCTGGTAACCATGATGTATACTATAAGAATACTAATGAGATTAATAGTTTACGTCAGTTATATGGTGAAAGTAAATATGACAACATCAGTCTATACTGGGACAAGCCAGTAGAGTTAGATATGGATGGATGTAAGATTATGCTATCACCTTGGATATGCCAAGATAATTACGATGCTTCTATTCAGGCGTTTGAAGAAACAAAGTCTCAAATCCTTATGGGTCATTTTGAGATAACTGGGTACGAGATGATGAAGGGTCAACTTTGTGATCATGGTTTGAACTCAGCTATGTTTAACAAGTTTGATACCGTGTACTCTGGTCACTTTCATCACCCATCTTCACTTGGTAACATTACATACTTAGGCGCTCAATATGAGATGAACTGGTCTGACTTTGAAGGCTGGCGTGGCTTTAGTGTGTTTGATACAGAGACACGTGAGATAACAAAAGTACAAAATCCATATCAAATGTTTCATAAGATTATGTACGACGATGTTGATATGACCATAGAAGATGTGGCGAATCTTGACACTTCCCTCTTGACAAACACCTTCATAAAGGTTATAGTAAAGAATAAGACTAACCCTTACATCTTTGATTTATTCTTAGATAGATTACAACAATCTGGTGCTGCAGACATTAAAGTCGTAGAAGATCATCAGAACCTTGATGTGATTGACGAAGATGACTTAATAGATGAAGCACAGGATACGATGACAATTTTGACTCAGTACGTTCAAAACCTTGAGTTTAAAGGTGATAAGAATAAAGTAGAACGTTTTTTGAGAGAATTATATAGTGAGGCTATGAGTGTATGATCCATTTTAAACTCGTAAGATTTAAGAACATTTTGTCTGCTGGTAACGCATGGACAGAACTAGCATTAGATAAAAACAAGTCTACGTTGATAGTAGGTGATAATGGTGCAGGCAAATCAACAATGCTTGATGCTATCTCTTTTGCGTTGTATGGTAGAGCGTTTCGTAATATTAAAAAGCCTCAGCTAATCAACTCTATCAATAAAAAAGACTTACAAGTAGAGATATTCTTTAAGATTGGTGCTAAAGACTATATCATCAAGCGTGGCGTAAAACCTAATATCTTTGAGATATGGTGCGATGGTGAACTTATAAACCAAGACGCTGCAGCACGTGACTATCAAGCATACCTCGAAGAGAATATTCTAAAGCTAAACTTCAAGTCCTTTGGTCAAGTAGTTGTACTTGGTTCTAGTACGTTTGTGCCATTTATGCAACTAAGTGCTAAACATCGTAGAGCAGTGATTGAAGACCTTCTTGATATTCAAATCTTTACAACTATGAACACCCTGTTGAAAGAGAAACTTAATCTAAATAAAGATGAGATAGTAGAAATCAAATATCAAATCGACCTCTTAGATAATAAGATCGATAGCGCAAAAGAACACAATGAAAGTATCCGTGAGTTGCGTGAAGGTGAAGTGGTTAAGTTAAAAGAAAAGTTACGTGAACAAATTGCTCTTATTGAGGTAGAACAAGAGAGTGTTAATGCTATCATAGAAGAAGTAACTCTACTTACAGAGAGCATATCAGATAAGACTTCTACGAAAGAAAAGTTGAAAGAACTTCAGGAGATAGACCGTGAACTTTCCAACAAGCACCGCCTTCTTAGTAAAGACATTGCATTCTTTGAATCGCACGACAATTGTCCAACCTGCCGACAAGGGATCGAACATGACTTCAAAGAAGAGACAATCACCAACAACTCATCTAAAGCAAAAGAAATCGAAGGCGCAAGAGAGAAGCTTGGACATAGAAGTGTGAAGGTCGAAGATAGACTTTCTGCTATTAGTGGTGTTGAAGATGTTATCTCTACTAAGAACCTTAAGATGAGCGAACACAATGCTAATTACAAAATGGCATTGAATGTGTGTAAATCAATTAAGTCAGAATTGACAGAAGCCGAAGAACAAGTAGAAGCCATTGACACTGGTGTAATTGAAAATCTAAAGACCGATTTGACTACGTATCATACAAAGCAAAGTCAACTATTCGATAGTAAAGAAGTGATGGCAGTTGTATCATCTATGCTAAAAGATGGTGGTATTAAGACACGTATCATTAAACAATATGTACCTGTTATGAACAAATTGATTAACAAGTATCTAGCATCAATGGACTTCTTTGTACAATTCGAACTAGATGAGAACTTTAACGAAACCATTAAGAGCCGGTTCCGTGATGTGTTTTCTTATGCTTCATTCTCTGAAGGTGAGAAGCTTCGTATTGACTTAGCATTACTATTCACATGGAGAGCTGTATCAAAGTTACGTAACTCAACATCAACTAATCTATTAGTCATGGATGAGATTATGGATAGTAGTCTTGACAATGCTGGTACAGAAGAGTTTCTAAAAATTATCAACGAAATTACCGCCGATTCAAATGTCTTTATCATCAGTCATAAAGGTGATCAACTATATGATAAATTTGACAATGTAATTAAATTTGAAAAGGTCAAAAACTTTAGCAGAATGGTCGTATAGGAGGATCACAAATGGAATTTGGTAGACTGGCAGCACTAGAAAGTAAACACAAAGATTTGCATTCACGAATAGAAGCACTAGAAGCCGAAAGAGCGCCGGACAAATACATAACTCCACTTAAGAGAGAAAAACTTTTATTAAAGGACTCCATAGAAAAATTGAGACTAAATGATGAATGATAGAAAGTTTATTTTTGACGTAGACGGCACACTAACACCAAGTCGTGGTCGCATTAATAAACATTTTGGTTCTTGGTTCTCTAGGTTTTGTAATAGACAAGAGGTGTACATTGTAACTGGTAGTGATAGACCTAAAACAGTTCAACAAGTAGGAGAGTATATCTACCATCAATGTAATAAAGTATATCAATGTTCTGGTAATGATGTTTGGGTAAAAGATCAGAACTTAAAAACAAGTCTCATATACATATCAGATGAGATGCAAGAGTTTTTTGATGAATGTTTAAAGATTAGTAATTTTGATATTAGAACAGGTTTTCATATCGATGTTAGACCAGGTTTGATTAACTTCTCAATATTAGGTAGAGGTTCTACTAAGCCTGACAGAAAAACCTATATAGAGTATGACAAAGAAGTTTGTGAGAGAAGAATGTTTAGTGAAGCCTTTAACGATAAGTTCAATCGTTTAGGGTATGAATGTAATATCGCAGGTGATACTGGTGTAGATATTACTCTTATGGGTAATGGTAAAGAACAAATTATACAAGACTTTTCGGCAAAAGATAACTTACTATTCTTTGGCGATAATACAGAATTAGGTGGTAATGATTACTCTTTGGCGAATATTATACCAGATAGTTATACAGTGAAGGGATGGGCCGAGACGTGGGAGATTCTAAAAGAAATAGAATAGTTGGCTTTACAGCCTCGGCGTTTGACTTGTTACACGCAGGTCACATTACAATGTTGAAAGAAGCAAAAGAACATTGTGATTATTTGATTTGTGGATTAAACGTCGACCCATCTATCGATAGATTAGATAAAAATTCACCAATACAAAGTATAGCTGAGCGTTACATTCAACTCTCGGCTGTTAAGTATGTTGATGAAATTATACCATATTACCACGAAAAAGACTTGACAGAGATACTAAAATCGTATACAATAGACATTAGAATTTTAGGTGAAGAGTATAAAGATAAAGACTTTACTGGTCGTGAACTATGTGATAGATTGGGTATCAAGCTTTATTTCAATAAGAGAAACCATGACTTTTCATCAAGTGAATTGAGAAAGAGAATGTATGATAGACAAAATACTAACAGAGATAGTTGAAGAGCAAATACCAGAGAATGAAGTTGCTGTAACACTTTCAGGTGGTGTAGATAGCCAGTCTGTTGCTTTTTGCGCTCATCGTCTTGGTAAGAAAATAACTGCATACACGATGTATGTTGATGGTATGGTTAGTAAAGATGCAAAACATGCAATAGATGTTGCTAATCATTTTGGTTGGAACATCGTAACAATAAACGTACCAGTTAACTCAATACAAGAAGACTTTATGAAACTTGTTAATGAGTATGGTTGTAAGAAGAAAACACAAGTAGAATGTACGTATCCTTTTCTTTACGTGTATCCTTGCATTCAAGAGTCTGCCGTATTATCTGGGTGGAGTGCTGATGGCTACTATGGTCTATCTAAACGTTGTGCGTTACACTTCAAAGAACCTAAAGAAAAGTTTGATGAGTTTCGTGATGGGTACTTCAATGCAGAGAACGTTGTCGGTATCAATCAACAATACATGTTATCAAAAGAATATAATAAACGTTTTATTGCGCCATACATGGATAAGAGAGTTAAAGACTATATGTATCAGTTTGATTGGTATGAGATGAACAAACCATATCAGAAGCATGTTGTTGTAGAAGCTTTCCCAGAGTTTAAAGAGATTAAAGTACGCAAGCATGAGAGTTTACAACTTGCTGCAGGTGTACCAGAAATATTTGAATCACTACTTGACAATCGTGACATAAATCCCTATAATAGGGAGAGAATCATGGATCTAGTTAGAGATTGGCAAAACGTAGGTCCAACATTATTTTGAGGTGAAAAATGAAGTACGAGCCGTACACAGTAGAAGATGTTAAGAAAGCATCAGCAGAAAAGAAGTTTAGTGTTATTAGTTGCTTTGCAGGCGGCGGTGGTAGTTCAACGGGCTATCGTCTTGCCGGTGGTGATATCTTACTAGTAAATGAGTTTGTAGAAGAGGCTATTGCTTCATATAAACAAAACTATCCAGATACACCAGTTCTAGTTGATGATATCAAAAAGTACTCTAGTCAAGACTTTCTTGACATGGCTAAAGTTGAAGAACGCAGTCTAGATATTCTAGATGGTTCGCCACCATGTTCAGCATTTTCTGTTGCAGGTAAGAGAGAAAAAGGTTGGGCTGGATACCAAGAAGATACACGTAAGACGTATTTTGATGATGATGGTAATATTGTACAAGAAGGTGAACTCAAAGTAAAAGAGGGTATCAAAACTTACTCTGATGGTAAAACTGTTGAAGGTATCGAAGACTTGTTTTTTGAATTCATTCGAGTTGCAAAAGATATTAAACCTAAAGTGATTATAGCAGAGAACGTAAAAGGTATTACATTTGGTGAAGCTAGAGAAAAGTTGTTTGAGTTTATCAACAGCTTTGAAGCTATCGGATATCAAGTAACGTATAAAGTGTTGAGTGCCGCAGACTTTGGTACACCACAAGCACGTGAACGTACCATTTTTATCTGTATTCGTGATGATGTTTGTGATACAATAGGTCTTAATCTTCTTAATCTAAATGGTGTGTTTCCAGATAGAACACACTTTGAACATGTGTCACTAATCGATGGTATTGATGGTGTCGTTAATGACCCAGAACAAGAGAAAGAACTATTTGAGTATGTACAGAACGGCTTTCAAAAGAAGTGGATTGAGATGTTACCATTCAACCCACCACGTCATATGAAGCCAAGTGATAAGGAGTTTATTCACATCAACCCTAAACGATCACTCTTCAATATGATTAGACCGGCACCACATCTACCTTGCCCTACGATTACTCAAAGAGGCAATCAGAAGAGCGTGTCTGGCGTATTTCATCCAGCGATGAATAGAAAGTTTACTATACCAGAACTAAAACGTATTATGTCGCTACCAGAAGACTATCAATTGACTGGTAGCTTTGATAAGCAAGCCGAGCGCATTGGTCGCATGGTTGCACCTAAGATGATGGCAGCAGTTGCCGATTCGATTTATGAAAAAGTATTGAAACCATATAATGAGGCTACAAGATGAACGACTTTACATTTGCACACAGAGAAGAAGGATTTGATAATCATATTGATATGAGTATTCGTGGGTATGGTAACCTACACGATGATATAGTGGCTATGTCACGCTACTTCGTAGATAACGAGAGTAGTGTATATGATATTGGTTCTAGCACAGGTAAAACAATTCTTGCTATGGCAGATCAGAACTATTCGTTTGCCCCTAAGTGTCATTACATTGGCGTAGAGATTGCAGATGGTTTTAAAGAAGCAATGGAAGATAGAGTTGTAGAAGTTGAAGGTAAACATCCTGGTACTATTGTATCATATCTCAAAGATGATATTCGTGATGTAGAAATTCTCAATGCAAGTCTAGTCACATCTATCTTTACACTACAGTTTATGCCTCGCAATGCACGTGCAGAAGTTATTGACCGTATCTATGAAGGTCTTAATGAAGGTGGTGCATTCATCTTTGGTGAGAAGACTGTAGCAACAGATGCACGTACTCAAGACATGATGACGTTTATGTTCTATGACTATAAGCGTAAGTCTTTTAGCGAATCGGATATCATGACCAAAGAGGTTACTCTTCGTAACATGCTTAAACCAAACACTTGGGATGAACTACAAGATATGATTTATCGTGCAGGCTTCAAGTCTGTACAACCTTTCTGGCAGAACCATCTATTCGTAGGTGCGATTGCCATAAAATAATTTGGCAAAAAGCCAAAATAACCCTTGCAACCTCTTTTGATTCGTGATACACATAGTATGTAATCAAGAGAGGTTTCTTATGAACAAAGTTGACATGAAATTAGATTTGCAAAAAGTCTTCGAAGTGATGAAGAACAAGACAAACCGTAACTATCGTGAACAGTTTGATCGCAATCTACAAATCTTTATTGACCGTGTTGCGTATAATGTAAGTTTGTCAGAACTCGCTAAAGAACACAATTTATCAGCTTGTCGCATTCATGGAATTGAAGCTAAGATGATGCGTCAGTTTCAACAGATTGTGAAAAAAATTAAACTAGCCTAAAAAAGCCCTTGACAAATGTGTCAGAATGCTTTATATTATGTATCAGATGCGCCAGAGCCATGAGAGTGAGAGTGTATCTTAATAGCGACAAAGGAGTAATATGCTATGACCAATACTAATGAACGACTAACTTGGGACTATGAAGTAAAAACAGTTTCAGAATTTTTTCTCGAATCTTCAACGATTAACGTCAATCCAGTTGGGCAACGACCAACTACAGTACGAAATCCTATTGGAGAAAACCGAGCATCTAAATCACAAGACATTATAGCAAGCATTCTCTCTAACGGTGACGTTGGTGAGGTAAAAATTGTAAAGACCGAAGACGGGTCGTATCAATCAGAGTGTGCCGATGGCGGACACCGTATGCGGGCTATTCTAGCTTTCTTGAGTAACAAATTCCCTACATTTCGTTCATCCGAGTTTGGTGAGAAGTATTGTCGTGACTTGACAGACGAACAGCGCAAGCACTTTATGAACTATCGTTTACGTTTCGTTGTCTATGGTAACCATGGTGAATTGAGTGTATCAGATAAAGCTGATATCTTTCAAAAGACGAACACCACTACTCCAGTGAATTCACAAGAGTTCTTAAACTCTTTTGGTGATATTCCCATTGCAAACTTAATTCGTGAAACTGCTTGGTCTGTACCTGGTATTGATAATGTTTGCCATACTTTGTTTAACATGCATTACTCTGCATCAGGTAATGAGATTTATCGGAACGTTGCGTTCTCAAATGATCGTATGCGAATTGATGAACTTGTAGCACGTCTAACATATATGATTTGGTGTGGTGAGAAGCCTGTGACTGCATCGTTTGATCAGTTGATGGAGATGTACAATTATCCATTCACTAAGAAAGAAGTTGCATCACTCGACAAAAAGTTAAAGACTCTACTAGACTTTGTTCTAAAGGTGTCTATACAGCGCACCCAACTAGTTGGTCGTGGTTTGTTGAATAAGCACGTTGTAATGCTATCACGCATTTACTTCTACTTCAAAGAAAAGAATGGCGATTTCAAAGTAGAAGACTTCAACGCATTCTGGTCAGAGTTTGAAAATGCATATAACGCATTCAATCCACAGCAACCAAAGCGCAAAGAAATGGTAGAGAACAATCGTACTATCTATGAAGCGTTCCATGGTTATCTTGGTGATTACAAAGTACAGTGGAAAATTGATAACTCTATCAAGTGGTTCTTAGAAGAGTTTGATCTGGATAATGCTACTGTGTTAATTCTTGATAAAACACGTAAGTTTTCACGTGAAATGGTTGAGTTGAAACTTGCAGAACAAGGGTATGTAGATTGGGTCGATGGTAAACCACTTACTATGAAGACTGCACAAGGTGGCCACATCATTGCACACTCTAAAGGTGGCACAAGCACATATGATAATCTTGTAGTAATTAGTGCAGAGCATAATCGTATTATGCAAGATACAAATGCAAATGACTACAAGAAGATGTGGTTAGAAACTCAAACGAATGTTGCAGAATTAGCATGAAGCAAGATTTCATCATAGACTTTGAAACTATTGGGCAGAACGCTATGAAATGCCCAATAGTAGATGCCGCTTATGTTGTGTTTGATTGGGATCGGTTCAACTCCGATCCCTACTCATTCTTAGAACTAACTTCTTTAGTCAAGACAGACAAGTTTGATGTTAAAGACCAAGTTAACAATGGATGTTCTTTTGGTAAAGATGATCTAGCTTGGTGGCAAAGACAATCAAGTGAAGCTAAAGCAAATTTGAAGCCTTCCGAAAATGACTTGACAATTGAAGAGTTTTCTGTTAATATATTCAAATATCTAAGAGAAGTTGGTAAAGTAGAATACTGGTGGTCACGTGGTAATACGTTTGATCCAGTGTTACTTGAAAGAGTAATGAATAAGCTAGACCAACATCTTCTTATGAATGAGTATTTGAGATGGTGGCGTATTCGTGACATTAGAACTTGGATTGATGCCAAGTTTGACTTCTCTACAAAGAATGGGTTTGTACCTATTGCAGACGTAGAGTATTGGGAGAATACGTTTATTGGACATGACAGTACACATGATGTTGCTGCAGATGTTCTTAGGCTTCAGGCCATCCATCGTGCAGAAAATGAATTAGAACAAGTAGAGAGGTAGATCGTGAATATTAAGAAAGACTGGGACAAAAGCGAACATGGTGCAATGCGTGAAGCAATGAATGTACCTTATCTACGCCAAGTTCCTTTAGAAGCCGTGGCAGCTGGTGCTACTTCTTTAGAGTATGGTGCATTGAAATATGATCATCGTAACTGGGAGAAAGGTTTACCTTGGCAACAAATGATTGATAGTCTTAAACGACATGTCGATGATTTTGAACGTGGTCATGAATATGATGATGGTCAAGGTGGCTCTGGTTTACATCAAGTCTGTATGATTATGGCTTCGGCTATGATGTTATCTGCATCGGTGATGCGTGGTATTGGTACAGATGATAGAATGCCAGAGATTGGAGACGAAGCACTCTCTGCAAAGCAATGTGCTACGTGGATGAAAGAACAATTAGACAGAGCAGAAGAATTTGCAAAAAAAGCTTGACAAAATCTTTAAATTAGTGTATAAATATAACATTGAAACTACAGAAGGTATTCGTAATGAATTTTAGTAATGAGACTTTGAGTGTATTGAAAAACTTCTCTACAATCAATCCTAGTATCGCATTTAAGCCAGGGCAAATAGTACGTACTATTTCTCCACAAAAGACTATTATGGCAGCGGCAACTGTTCCAGAAGCATTTGACAATTCGGCAGCTATCTATGACGTATCGTCGTTTTTAGCTACGTTACAATTGTTTGATGGCGCAGATGTTAAATTTGGTGATGACAGGTTCACTATTCAAGGTGGGTCTGGTAAAGGTCAAAGAACAGTGAAGTATACATATGCTTCAGAAAATCTTATTATCACACCACCAGATAAAGACATTTCTATTCCAGACCCAGAAGTAAACCTATCTATTTCATGGGCCGATATTGATGACGTAATTAAAGCGACTGGTATTCTTCAACTACCAGAGGTAGCATTCGAAAGCCGTGATGGTGATGTTTATCTATCTGCAGTTGATAGTAAGAACCCTAGTGCTAATACGTTTGATATTCTTCTTGCCGAGGGCTTGGGTAAAGAAGACTTCAAGATGATTATCAAAGTTGATAATCTCAAACTAATGGCCGCCGACTATGAGGTTGCACTTTCCTCAAAAGGTATGGCACATTTCAAGTCCAACAAAGTGCAATATTGGATTGCAATCGAATCTCGTTAATTAAGGAGTTATTATGACAGAAGAAACAAACGAACAACCTGGCATTTCGCTACAACAGCTTGCCGCAGCAGTACAAATCATTGATTTGGCGGGAGAGCGTGGCGCTATCAAAGGCGAAGAAATGGCCGCAGTAGGTGCCGTTCGCACTGCATTTGCATCATTTGTTGAGTATGCACAAGCACAACAACAAGCAAATGAACCTCAACCAGAACCTGAGGTTGCAAACGAAGAAGCTCCTACCGACGCTTAAATTAGAAAGGGGGGTTGGTGATCAGCCCCCCTTTTACTATTATATAATTTTATTATGATGAGGTGATTGAATGCAAGAAGACTTTCTATGGGTAGAACGTTATCGACCAAATACTATCGAAGATACGATCTTACCAGAAAAACTCAAATCTGTTTTTCAAAAGTTTGTAGATCAAGACAATATACCTAATCTACTTTTGACAGGTCGTGCCGGTATCGGTAAGACTACTGTTGCTAAAGCAATGCTTGAAGAAATCAACGCAGACTACATTGTAATCAATGGGTCTATGAATGGTAACATCGACACTTTACGTGTAGACATTGCTAACTTTGCATCTACTGTTTCTTTTACTGGTAGTCGTAAATACGTAATACTAGACGAAGCAGATTACTTAAACCCAAACTCTACTCAGCCCGCTTTACGAAACTTTATGGAAGAGTTTAGTAAGAACTGTGGGTTTATTCTCACATGTAACTTTAAGAATCGTATCATTGACCCGCTTCACTCACGTTGTAGTGTTGTTGAGTTCGTTATTAGTAATGATGAGAAAGCAGATATTGCTGCACAGTTCTTTGGTCGTGTGAAAACTATTCTAAAGGAGCAAAATGTTGAATTTGATAACAAAGCTGTTGTTGAGTTGGTTAAGACTCACTTCCCAGATTGGCGCAGAACTCTTAATGAGCTACAGCGCTATTCTAGTACTGGTCGTATTGATTCTGGTATCTTAAGCAACCATTCAAGTGGTAACTTAGATGGTCTAATTAGCTTGATGAAGGGTAAGAACTTCACAGGTGTTCGTAAGTGGGTAGCGGAGAACAGCGACATTGATAGTTCTATGTTGTATCGTAATCTCTACGATATGCTACCAAATAAAATCAAAAGCACTCAAAGCGTTGCTGATGCTATTATCATATTAGCAGAGTATCAATACAAAGAAGCATTTGTAGCTAACTCAGAAATTAACCGTGTAGCAGCTTTGGCTACAATTATGGCAGAAGTGGATTGGAAATGACGAACAGTGAAGTAGAAAAAAGAATGAGAGTATTATCTGCTCCTATTGAACAGCAAATTATGATGTGCGACTCAACAGAAGAAGTTTTGATGTTGGCATCTGTAATGCTTACGAGAGCAATGAAAATTTATGATAATACTATCACAGAAGAAGGTCGTAAAGAAATGATGAGGGGCTATACGTAATGAATAAGCTTCAAGAACTCATGGTAATTACGATGGAAGAATGTGGCGAACTTATTCAAGAATGTAGTAAGGTTCTACGTAAGTCTAAAAAGATTGAAGATATTCCTGTAGCAAACCGGCAAAAGCTTTTAGAAGAAGTTGGTGATGTGTACTGTATGATTGATCTTATAATTGATAATGGTCTTATGACAGAAGAAGAGATATATGGTCGAGCGCAGATCAAATCTGAAAAGTTAAAGAAATGGAGTAAGTTATATGGGGTGGATGAACCAACTAATTCATCGACACAATAAAAAGGCCACGTGTCTTATATGTGAAAAAGCTGTACTTCAAGATGCGGCTGTGATAGAATATCAATACAAAGATGGCATAGGTAAAGCTTTTTTATGCCCTCAGTGCGAAAAAGAAATGAGTAAATCTAACTTGGACTTTGATGATGAGTAATCCATTTGACTACATAAATTCTATTAACCAGAACAAGAAGAACTTAATGCGTGACAGTGAGAATGATGTTCTTGCTGAAAGAGGTTATAATCCTTGGATTGCTACCAATGCATTGTCATACTTTCCTGACACTCTTCTTCACGCAAATCTAGTAAATATGTATCACCAGCTAGATAATCGACCTCAATATGAGTTTTTACTAAATAGTATTAGACCTAAGAAGCGATTTGCAAAGTGGGTTAAGAATACTGGTGATAGAGACTTAGAACTTGTCTGTGCTTATTATGGGTGCAATCGAAATGTAGGCCGAGACTATCTGTCTTTGTTGACCAGTGATCAATTAAAGATTATGGAAAAACAACAAGAAACAGGTGGAATAAAAAATGAGTCTAATAGAAAGCTTGGTTGAAGTTGATCTACCTAGTGATGAAAGTTTTCTTAAAGTAAAAGAAACTTTGACACGTATCGGTATCGCTTCACGAAAAGACAAAAAGTTATTTCAATCTTGTCACATTCTTCACAAACAAGGTAAGTACTATATAGTTCACTTTAAAGAGCTGTTTATGTTAGACGGTAAAGTTAGCAATTTTGCAGATGAAGATAAAGCAAGAAGAAATACTATTATTAATTTGCTAGAAGAGTGGGGCTTAATCAAAGCTACTAATCCATCTAGAACAGAAGAACCTATCGCACCATTATCTCAAATCAAAGTACTACCGTACAAAGAGAAAGATCAATGGTCATTAGTTGCTAAGTATAGCATCGGAAAGAAAAAGTAATATAGGATATTTTATAATGAATGATGATGAACAACTAGAACTTGATTTGGGTGATACTATAACTACTTTAGACTGGAGACCAGAACTTCTTATTTGGAAGCTTTGGGACGAAGCACACCTCCCAGAATACGCTACTGAATGGTCTGCTTGCTTTGATTTGAAAGCAAGTCTAAGACCTCTTGACCTTATTAAAGTTTATGGTCGTTTGAATGGTTCAGTTACACGCCCTGTTGATGAAGATAAAAAGTTCACGATTTATCACGGTGAACGTGTTTTGATTCCAACTGGCTTAGTATTTGATTTAGATAGAGACACTTCACTTCGAATTCACCCTCGCTCTGGTCTTGCGTTGAAAAAGGGTGTAATCCTTGCAAATTGTGAAGGCGTTGTTGATGCTGATTATGTTCAACAAACATATGTGATGCTTCAAAACACTTCAGATCAAGTATTTGATATTAGAGATGGTGATAGAATCGCACAAGCCGAAGTTGTCCCACTTCAACAATATATTTTTGAGGTTAGCGATAGAGAACCCGAAAATAAAACGTCACGTACTGGCGGACTTGGTAGTACTGGCGTATAAATAACCCGTAAGTGCCTAATAGGGCTTACACAATAAAACGACAATTCTTGCTTATTAAAAGGAGAAAAGAAATGAATAGTCATACACGTAATAGGTTTACAACTGATATCTTAAACGATCCATTCTTTGTTGGTTTCGACAAAATGTTCGATAGAATGCATACAATGAATAGGGTCAACAGTTCAGCATCAAATTACCCCCCATACAATCTAATCCAAACCGGCGATGATACTTATATTATTGAGTTAGCTGTTGCTGGTTTTGATGAAGATGATTTTGATGTAGAACTACATGATAGCATTTTAACCATCAAAGCAGACATTGGTGTAACCGATGATAGTACAAACTATCTTCACAAAGGTATCGCCGCTAGAAACTTTGAGCGCAAATTCACTCTAGCCGACACGATTAAGGTCGCTGGAGCATCTCTACAAAGTGGTATGCTTACCATTAAACTAGAGAATGTTATTCCAGAAGATAGAAAGCCGAAGAAAATTGAAATCGGTAGTCAACTAGACGCACAACTTCTTACTGAATAATTGAATATACGCTAGAGCGTATGATACACACTTTTACGCTCTAGCGTAACACAAACACACAACACAGGAGAATAAAATGACTAATAAGAATCCATTCGAGATCCGTGCAGAAATGCTACAACTCGCCAAAGAATATATGGACCAACAATACCATATGAACATTCAGTTTGCAGAAAACATGATGGAACAAGGTAAGAAGTCCATCGAAGAAGTTAAAGATACATATCAAATGTACTCTATGGACGACCTGATGTCTAAAGCAAAAGAGATGTATTCGTTCGTATCTAAGAAAGATTAACAATGAAGCCTAACACTAAGTTTAGCCTTGGTGTAAATGATTTAGAGCATATTGAAAATGCTCTAAATCTTCTTCAAACATCTATCAAAGATGACGCCAAGAAAAAAGAAATTGTAGAACTCAAGGCCAAATTGTATCATCAAAAGAACTGGTATAGGCCTAAAACTAATTACGTTGGTGGTTAGGTTTACACTTGACAACCGTTTCTTTATCTGATACAATGTGAACAATACGATATATTATGAGGCAACATGAGTTTTTATACATCTGCACATCGATATGGCAACAAGATCCTCTTTCGAGGTTACGATGCCAAGGGTAACCGATTACACAAGCGAGTACCATTCAAACCCACCTTCTATCTACCATCTAAGTCGCACCAGACAGACTGGAAAGCGTTAGACGGTACTTCTGTTGAGCCATTCGAACTCAATGATATGAACGAAGCACAAGAGTTTACTAAACGTTATGATGATATCACTAACTTCAAAGTATATGGTAACAACAACTTCGTAGCACAGTTTCTAGCTAAAGCATACCCAGAAGATATTGACTATAAGCTATCGACTATTCGTGTAGGCAACTTTGATATCGAAGTCGCATCCGATAATGGCTTTCCACATCCAGATCAAGCAGATCACCCAGTCATCTCTATTGCTTATAGAGACAGTAGTGCTAAGTTGTATCATGTATGGGGTATGGGTGACTATGACTCTAGCAAGACAGAACTAGACACAGATTGCTTAATTCAATATCGTAAGTGTGAGAATGAGGCAGAGTTGCTTCAAAAGTTTGTTGTGTTTTGGGAGAACAATTGCCCAGACATTATCACTGGTTGGAACATTCGTCTATTCGATATTCCATATATTATCAATCGCATTGTAAAAGTGTGTGGCGACAAGACAGCAAAAGCGTTGTCACCTTGGGGTATATACAAGTATCGTCAGATTGGTATCAAGGGTAAGAGCATGGATGCGTATGAAATCTATGGTGTTGCTCAAATGGATTATTACGATCTAGTACAGAAGTTTGGCTTCTCTCTAGGTCCACAAGAAAGTTACTCGTTAGATCATATTGCCCATGCTGTTCTTGGTGAGCGTAAGCTATCATATGAAGAGCATGGCTCTTTGCATACGTTATATAAGAATGATTATCAAAAATTTATTGACTATAACATCCGAGATGTAGAACTCGTTGATCGTATTGATAAGCAAATGGGTCTTATGGAGTTAGCTCTTGTTATTGCATACAAAGGTGGTGTGAACTATCCAGATGTATTTGGTACGACTGCGATTTGGGATTCAATCATCTATCGGTATCTTAATATTCGTAACATTGCGGTACCACCGAACATTCGTACAGAGAAAGACCCATACCCAGGCGGTTATGTGAAAGACCCTCGTACTGGCATGACAAAGTGGCTGTGTTCGTTCGATTTGAACTCTCTATATCCGAACTTGATTGTACAATACAATATGTCACCAGAAACGCTATTGCGAAACCCTAGTGACAAGCTACCTGGTGGTGTAGACTTTTACATGTCGCCTAATGATCCTTTACACCCCGCAAACCGTGAACGTAACATAAGTGTTGCAGCGAATGGTTCGTGCTATCGTAAAGACAAGCAAGGTGTTATGCCAACTATCATCATTGGTCTTTATGATGAACGTAGGGTGACAAAAGATAAGATGCTAGAGATAGAGCAAGAGAACGAGAAGAATCCTTCTCCTGACTTGAAGCGTGAAATCAATCGTCTTGGTAACACTCAGATGGCTATTAAGATTTTGCTCAACTCTCTTTATGGTGCGTTGGGTAATCAATACTTTCGCTACTTTGAGATGGACATTGCAGAGGGTATTACGCTATCTGGTCAGCTATCTATCAAGTGGGCAGAGAAGACTATCAACAATGCTATGAACAAGATACTTAAGACTGATGATGATTACGTTATAGCAATTGACACTGACTCTATCTACGTTGATATGGGCCCGCTTGTGAACAAAGTCAATCCACCTGATCCAGTCCAGTTTCTTGATAAAGCTTGTAGAGAGAAGTTCGAACCTATTCTTGCAGATGGTTATGCTGACCTCTTTCAACGTATGAATGCTTATGAGAACCGCATGGTCATGGCACGTGAGGTGATTGCAGATCGTGGTGTATGGGTAGCTAAGAAGCGTTACATTCTAAACGTTCACAATAACGAAGGTGTTCAATACGCAGAGCCTAGGGTGAAGATGATGGGTCTAGAAGCGGTTAAGTCTTCTACACCTATGATAGTACGTAACAAGTTTAAAGAAGCGTATTCAATCGTTCTACGTGGCAACGAAGAAGAGCTACAAAAGTTCGTAGAAGACTTCTATAATAACTTTAGTTCACTACCAGCAGAAGATGTAAGTTTTCCTCGTGGTGTGAGCGAAATTGACAAGTGGAATGATCTAAATACTATATACAAGAAAGGCACACCCATTCATGTTCGTGGCTCATTGCTATTTAATAAGAAGATGAAAGAGGTAGGTCTAGACCGCTCAATGGAAGCTATTAAGAATGGCACAAAGGTCAAGTTTTGTTATCTCAAAAAGCCCAACCCTCTCATGGAGAATGTGATTGCGTTTCCGCAGTTTCTCCCAAAAGAATTCAACATGCAACAATACATTGATTATGATTTGCAGTTTGATAAAGCGTTCAAAGAACCTCTCAAGCTAGTAACAGATGCAATGGGTTGGCAAATTGAAAAGATAAACACATTAGAAGGATTTTTCTCATGACAGATGAATTTTTTGATTTCGGATTTACTGCTGTAGACGAACATGAACTATCAGCCGTACAAGAAGCTAAAACTACAATCACACAAGTCTCTAGCACAGCAGAGACAACACAAGAACGATTAGATGCTCTATACAATGCAGTGATGCCACTGCTATCTAATTTAAAAGCAAACCCAGAGAAAGAGTATATTCTCTGGCCTGACCGCACCGCAAAAATTGAATTATTTGAGGCGAAACTACTTGACATTTACCAAGGTAAGTGATATAGTAGTCTTAATATTTTTACAAGGAGTATATAATGTCATTAATTGAAAAACTAATGAAGAACTCCACCAGTAAGATGACGGCTCCTATCATGGACTCTAAAGTTTATGGTAAGAAAGATATGGCAACTACACCCGTACCTATGGTGAATGTTGCTCTATCTGGTCGCATTGATGGTGGCTTGACACCTGGCTTGCTTATGCTTGCAGGTCCATCTAAACACTTTAAATCTGCATTCGCATTGATGATGGCTGCGGCTTATCAAAAGAAACATGCTGATGCAGTAATTCTATTCTATGATAGTGAGTTTGGTACACCTCAATCATACTTCGAATCTTTTGGTATTGATATGGAACGTGTTGTTCATACACCAATTGTTAACGTAGAAGAACTCAAGTTTGATATCATGAAGCAACTAGATGGTATTGATAAGAACGACAAAGTTGTTATTCTTATTGACTCTATTGGTAACTTGGCTTCGAAGAAAGAAGTTGACGATGCAATGGATGGCAAGTCTGTTGCAGATATGTCACGTGCAAAGCAGATGAAGTCATTGTTTAGAATGATTACACCACACTTGAATCTAAAAGATATTCCACTCGTAGCAGTCAATCACACATATAAAGAGATTGGTTTGTTTCCAAAAGATGTTGTATCAGGTGGTACTGGTGCATATTACTCTGCAGATGCTATCTGGATCATTGGTCGTCAACAAGAGAAGGTTGGCACAGAGATTGAAGGGTATCACTTTGTCATTAACATTGAGAAGTCTCGCCATGTACGTGAGAAGTCTAAGATACCAATCACTGTGACATTCGCAGGTGGTATTAGTAAGTGGTCAGGTCTACTAGATATCTCTGAGAAACTTGGTTATATCACTAAGCCTAAAGTTGGTTGGTATGAAGCAATAAACCCAGAGACTGGTGAAGTGATAAGTGAAAAGCTAATGCGAGCCAAAGAACTTAATTCTAATGGTGACTTCTGGAAGATGATGTTTACAGAAACAAACCTTGCAGAATCTATCAAATCCCGTTATACTGTAGGTGGTAAGCCTCTTATGACCGAAGATGTAAAAGTAGAAGAAACTAACGAGGAAGTGGTAGAAAATGATTGAAAACGTTATCCTTGCTAATCTAACATACAATGAAGAATACGCAAGAAAGGTAATACCGTTTTTAAAAGAAGACTATTTTGATGCTCAGTCATACAAGATAGTCTACAAAGAAATTGTATCATATGTTGATACATACAATGGGCTTCCTACAAAGGAAGCTCTACGTATCTCTATTGATGAGAAAGAAAATCTAAACGAGGAGCAATACAAAGATGTAAACCTCATTATAGACAATCTTAAACAAGAAGACGCACCAGACAGTGATTGGTTAGTCGATAAGACAGAAAAGTTTTGTCAAGATAAAGCTATCTACAATGCAGTACGTGAAAGTATTCTAGTACTAGATGGCAATCACAAAGAGCTAGACAAGGGTTCAATACCAGAACTCTTGTCAAAGGCTTTGGGTGTATCGTTTGACAGTAGCATTGGCCACGACTTTCTTGATAACTTTGATGAACGCTATACGTTCTATCATACAAAAGAAGATAAGATACCATTTGACCTTGAGTTATTGAATAAGATTACAAAGGGTGGTCTGTCTCGTAAATCTCTAAGTGTTGCTCTTGCGGGTACTGGTGTAGGTAAAACTTTGTTCATGACCCATTGTGCATCAGCGAATATGATGCAGGGTTTGAATGTTTTATATATAACAATGGAGATGGCAGAAGAAAAGATTGCTGAACGTATTGACGCTAACCTTCTTGATCTTACTATCGATGAACTTAAAGAGATACCAAAAGATGTCTATGTTAAGCGTATTGATCGTGTAAAGAACAAGACAACTGGTAAACTTATCGTCAAAGAATATCCAACTGCAAGTGCTGGATCTGCTCATTTTCGTCACTTACTAAATGAACTACGTCTAAAGAGAAACTTTATACCAGACGTTGTGTATATCGACTATTTGAATATCTGTACTTCTTCACGTATGAAGTATGGTTCGAATGTGAATTCATACACTTTGATTAAAGCAATAGCAGAAGAACTTCGTGGTCTGGCGGTAGAGTTTAATATACCTATTATGTCAGCCACACAAACAACAAGAACTGGCTATAGTAGTTCAGACTTAGGTCTGGAAGATACGTCAGAGTCCTTTGGTCTACCTGCAACTGCAGACTTTATGATTGGTTTAATTTCTACAGAAGAGTTAGAAAGTCTTGGGCAACTTATGGTCAAACAACTTAAAAATCGATGGGGTGATACTAACTATCTCAAAAGATTTGTTGTTGGTATTGACCGATCTAAGATGCGTTTATTCGATGCAGAAGAACATGCACAAGACTTAATGGATGACACCCCAACTATGGATAAAGGCGCTGTAGGTGAAAGATTGGGTGCAGAACGTGCTGACGGCGAAGTTCTTAGTTTTAAGAAGGGTAAAAAGCCTCTGGCGTTCGAAGGATTTAGTTAATGTCATATAGAGTAGAAAAAAATTCTACAGAAAATGAATTTAGGGTAATAGAAAAAGATACAGAAGTAATACTGTATAAAAGTCACAGTAAAGTAGATGCAAGATCAATATGTAGGTCTTTAAATCTAGGCAGTGGTTTTAATGGACTAACACCAAAGTTTTTTTCATTGTTAGAAAACAAACAACAGTAAACAAAAAAGGCGCCCCAATAGTGAGCGCCTTTTTAATTTACTTGATACGTGGCAGATCCGAACCCCACGGACATACTTGATGTGACACCTGCTATTCCTTTTGTGATTTTTCTCACACTTGCCTCTTACGTTGTTTCACGTACTTACACGCACCCGATGTTATTTATATAAATTAAGTCCTAACTTTTCCTTGACAAGGCCAAAAAAATACTATATAGTTAACTATGAAACAACAATAAGGGTCTCTCATGGACGAACAAAATCTAGATAAGTATTGTATGGATATCGTTGATGATAATATTAATATGTCTGTACCATGGTATTTGATGGCATCATTTTCCTATTACAAGCAGGACAATCCTGTATTAACGGATGGGGTTTTTGATAAACTAGGTCGTAAGATGTTAGCAGAGTGGGATAAGATAGAACACCACCATAAGGAGTTAATCACAGAAGACGATTTAAAAGCAGGTACATTTTTGGGTGAGTATCCCAGTAGAGTTGAAAACGCAGTTAATCATGTAAGGGAGTCATGTCTTGGAAAACAAAAGCGTAAGTGAATTAATTAAGGATGCTTTGCAAGAAGCTATGCTTTTAGAAAGTGGCATTGAAACATTTGATGAATGTCGTATGTTGTTTATTGCTCAAAAATTGAGTGGTGCGCCATACTCCTTTGTAGAACAAGTATATAAAAATAATTAAAAAAAAGGGTCTTCGGGCCCTTTTTTCTATTGACATTACCCGAATCATGTATTATATTATAAGAGTAATAAGAGAGAAAGAGAATCGCTATGTTTAATATTCCTAGTTTTTACAAAGAAGAAGTTTCGTTGCAAGATGCATGGAACACAATCAAGTCATATGGTCTTGGTGATGTACTAGCTGGTATGAACGGTATGGACAATGCTTGGGATAAATATATTGCAAGTCAGAATGCTTTGTTTAACAACGAAGTTCAAGTTGTCGCTTTCGAAGACGATGATGATTTCTTCGAGTATTATGGTGCTGAGTGTAATGCTTATAACAAAGTATTCGAATCAATGAAACCAATGTTTGTTTAAGGAGAAAGACAATGAAACTAGACGCTATTTGGATTATGTACGCAGTAGTATTTGGTGGCTTAGGTATTTGGCTTATTGCACTAGGTTCTATAATGACAGGTATCTTAATGTGCGCCGGTGTATTAGGTTGGTTGTTTGTAGCAAACAACGCAGGTCAACTGTTTATCGAAGATGACGATGAGGAGTATGAAGATGACTAATGAAATGGACCTTAGTATCGCACTAAACAACTTAATAGACATTGTAATTTTAATTGGTGGTTTTGGAGCATGTGGCGTAGTGTTTGCACACATGATGTCACTAGCAGATGTATCAACTAGATATGAAGATGACTAATGAAGTTATTTGGTAATAGCCCTTGACATTACCCGAATCATTCATTATATTATAAGAGTAACAACAAAGAAAGAATCGCTATGAAATATGCAGTTTATCAAATTAGCTATACAGACTCAGACATTGATGCTATTAATGCAGAGCAACCTAATGCAGCGTATACAGCTAAAAGAGATATGCAGTTTGACTTTGGTGGTAAAGGTATTGCTAATATGGCAGAGAAAGCTTTTTACGAAGGGTTGTATACAGGTGTAGCTTTAATCGAAGCTGATAGTCTTGATCAAGTATTTGAAATTGGTAACATGGGACCTGAGTCTAAAATTACTCGTTTGTCTCGTATGTCTTCTGTGTCAGTTGGTGATCTTATTGAAGATGAAGATGGCAACCGTCATGTTGTTGCTAGTTTTGGTTTTAAGGAGGTAGCGTAATGACTAGTACTAGCGAAGAAGTAAATCGCATTAATGCTCAACCTGTTCAAGGTGAGCAATCGATCATGATTGAACAAGAATTTGAATCATGGATTATTGAAAAATTACGTGCAGAATATGAGTACGCAGATAATGTCCATGCTTTTGCAAAAGCAAATGGCTGGTTATAATAGGAGACTTACTAATGGCTTATACTTACTCAGATGATTTGTTTTCCGATCTTCATAAAGATGTTTATGGGTATCGTCCTCGTGGTTGGAAACTAGATGATTGGAATGCATTGAACGCCGATCAAAAGCAAGAGATGTGGGACACTCTTTGTGATCAGCTTGAAGAAAATTCTGAAAACGAAAAGAAGCTTGAAGCGATGAAGGTTGAAGAGTTCAAAGAACGTATTCACCAAGCGCAGACTTATGGCGCTGCAGATTACTGGGACGCTCTTCGTTGGATTACGGGTCGTGAAACTTTTTACCATATTCAAGATGTCGAACATTTTGTATGGGAGCAAGGAATTCTGTTTACTCAATATGGTAAACAACTTATTAAAGATATTGCCAAGGTGGCAGAGTACAAGGAGTGGGCATAATGAATATAAAAAATATTATCTTTTGGGGTATAGCTATGGGGCTTCTACTGATTATCATTGATCCATTGGGGATTGTCTAAGATGTGGTGGTCAAGTAAAGAAGTTGATGAGATTAATTTCGATAACGATGTTGCTCCTGTAGAATTAAAGTCGCTTGTAGATAATCAAAAAGAGTTAACGTTGAATGAACAAGTAGACATTCTAATGTACCAACTTGATCGAATTGAAGAAAAAATTGACGGATTGCTAAAAGAAGGAAAGTTATAATGTGGTATGTTGAAGCTCAGATAAATGATAAATATGAACGTTGGGAAGGTTTAACAGAAGAACAATCCTATGCAGTTTATAAAATGTATAGCGATAAGGGTATTGGGTTTGTTCGTAACGGAAAAATGAACGAGGATTAATGTTCGAAGGAATAATGACTGAAACAAAAGCAATTGAAAGATTTCATGATCGCATTATAGATATGATGAGAGAATATGATATACCCATGAGTGAAGCACTCTGGTGGGACTTTGAAGGCTTTTCGTATGATGTAAAACTAATATTTGAAAAGGGCGGATGGCCTGCTATCGAAAAAGAGTTTACAGAATACCTAGCAAAAAATTTAATCATTAACCAAAGTAACATAGCTTTTTATAGAGACGTATTTACTGGTAAAAGTAAAGACTTAGCTATTAAGGAGAAGAAAGCATGATTTTTGAATTTGAAGGTGACAAAGTTGTCATAGCAGATGATATGATGATACATAAAGTTGTCATAGAACATATGCAGTTTATAGAAGAATTGGCCATAACGATACAAGATGCTTGTGATTCTATGTCCGATATAGAAGAAGATTATTCATATAAAGTCGGTAATGTAGAAGTTAGTGTGACCAAAGAATCTATTGAACTAAAAGATTTGACAGCCGCCTCTTATAATTATGTTACGATTGATGATGAAGAAGACTTGACACAACTACCAAACTTGTTTAATATGGTAGTTGCTCAATTAGAGTATAGTTCGCCTTTTGAAATGGAGTTAAATGATGAACCAGAGACCAGCCAGAACGTATAATGCCGCACTAGGGCAAGACAGTAGAATAAGTCTATTTGAAATAATTGCTTTTATGCGAAGTGCAGAAGATATCCTTGAGAAAGAAGGCCACGAAGATGCGGCATTCTATTTCGGACAAGTTGCAGAATTTTTAAAAGATAATCCCACTAAAGCTTTCAATGAAAGTGTTGGTCGAGTGTTAGGTGTATAATATACCCTTGACATTACCCGAATCATTCGTTATATTATAAGAGTAATAACAGAGAAAGAATCACTATGCCACGTAAAGGTCAAATGGGAGATATGGATAATCATGAACAGTCTATTAGAGATAATGCTAACGAGTACGTTGTTACTGGGTTTAAGCCAGGCTCTAGTGTCCGTAGCTATATGCGTTTCGCCGATTTACGTTTTGCAATCGAATACGGCAAACAACTTCTCAAAGATGAAATTAGACTTCGATCAATAATGGTATATGCTCTAGATGATCATGAGCATCACGCATTAGTCGGTACTATTAGAAGAGATGGTGCTTGGCAGGAAGTCGTTCCAAAAGTTTATTGAATAGGCAAAGCCCAAGGCAATCACGCCGCCTATCGATTGGCAGAGTAAGACTCGAATTAATAATGGGCATCACAAAGACAAAAGAGGGGCTTCGGCCTCTCTTTTACCATATTATAAATAGCTTGATAAGGTTATATCAAAAATGGTAGTTACAAATGATCAGATTTAAAAGTTTTCTCAACGAATCAGTCGGTGCAAAAGGACTAGCATACGAAAAGAAAGTTTTCGATGCAATGAAGTCTGCTGGAGTGAAGGGATTAGACGTTGGTAGTAAGCCAGGTGCAGGATACAGTAATCAAGGCGCAGGTGATATTGAAGCATTATACAACGGTAAAGAATTCAATATCGAAATTAAACTAGACAAGAATGCTCAGATGGGCGGTACGTCTATACGAATAGATACATTAAACAAGACCCACACCTTAGTCAAGCCCGAAGCGGTAGACGATGACGCTATTCCATTTTTTATAGAAGCGGCAAAGAAACAAGACAAAGCACTAAAAGATTGGGTCAACTTTATTCGTAAGCAAGAGCCAGTAGCATTCCACAAAAAGACACCATATACGATACCTTTCGGTTCGGTCACTAAAGACGCATGGTCAGCGGCACAGAAAGCTGGCTATCTTACTAAGATGAATGCGGTACAATCTTTTGACTCAGCGAGAACAATCGCTAAAGCATATAACCGAAAGAACGTATATTATATTCAGATAGGCAAAGCAGGTCTCTTTTATCTAGGAAGCAATCCTCTAAAATTAGATATTCCTGAGTACAAAGGATCTGTTAATATTGAATTTAGATTAGGACCATCTGGAAGTAAAGCAAGAAAAATTAAAGGTGAAGACTATCGTGTTGTCGGTGCTGGATATCGTTGTCAAGGCAGACTGAAGACTAATATCAAGTCTAAGTACAGTCTCGATAATCCCGAAGACGTAAAGAAATTATTTGGAGCATAGAATGCAACGCCTTTCATCATTTTTGACTGAAGCAAAAAATACTCACATGGAACATTTAGAAGATAATCTTTTAAATGCAGGAGTTGCTGGCGCTAGAGAGTCTATTAACTATCTACGCTCATTACGAGATATGTTGAGTGGTAAAACTAAGTCGGCTGTTAATGTAACAGTTAAGTGGGATGGCGCACCAGCAGTATTTGCTGGAACTGACCCAAGCGATGGTAAATTCTTTGTCGCTAAAAAGGGTATCTTTAATAAGAACCCAAAGGTGTATAAAACACCAAAGGATATTGATGATGATATTTCTAGTCCTGATTTGAATAATAAAATGAAGCTGGCGCTTAGTAACTTGCCAGCACTTGGAATTAAAGGAGTAGTTCAAGGTGATTTCCTCTATTCGACAGAAGATATACGTACGGTGGACATTGACGGTGAACCGCATATTACTTTTCACCCTAATACGATTGTTTACGCTATACCGAAAAAAAGCAAACTCGCTAAACGCATACTTGCCACAAGCATCGGAGTGGTCTGGCATACTGAATACACAGGAGACAGCTTTGAATCAATGTCAGCAAGTTTTGGAAAAGAGATTGCAGGGCGTCTCACGAAGTCTAAAAAAGTCTGGTCAGTAGATGCAATGTATAAAGACGTTTCTGGTAATGCTACATTCACGAAAGCCGAGACAGATAAGATAACTAAAGTTCTTTCTGACGCTGGTAAGAAGTTTAATACAATTAAGCGTGGTACATTTGATGGTATCACAGAAAATGATGAACTCTTAACACGTGTTAAAACATACATGAACGTTAAAGTTCGTGAAGGCCAAAGAATTAAAAACACTAATCGTTTTGTTGACGATTTGATGGATTGGATTTATGGCTACTATCAAAAAGAAATTGATAAGATGAAGAGTGAAAAAGGCAAGGTAAGCAAAACTGCCAAGCGTAAAGAAATCTTATCGTATTTCTCTAATACACCAAAGTCCCAGATCACAGCACTGTTTGATTTGTACAATTTAATCATCGATGCTAAACTTATGATCATTCGTAAGTTAGATAAAGCGAAGCGTATTGATACACTGTTGTTGACACAAGATGGTTATAAAGTAACTGAGCAAGAAGGCTTTGTGGCAATAGATCATACTGGAAAGAATGCAGTTAAGTTAGTCGATAGACTACAATTTAGTAAAGCAAACTTTTCTCCAGATATAATCAAAGGATGGCAAAAGTAAACCCGACATAATGTCACATATTCTTTAAACGACTAACGGGTATATCAAATTGGTAACCCTTTATTACCCATTTCTCTAATAAATAATTGTAGGAAAACAATTAACACTTATTAGAAAGGGTACCGTTATGGCACACACATTAAATAGTAACTCATCCGCAGCTTCAGTCTTTGCATACAGAGTAGTAGTATTCTTCGAGAACCTAGGTCAAAAACTTATTGAACGTAGAACACGTAGACAAACTTACAACACACTTCACAAATTAACAGATCGTGAACTCGCAGATATCGGCATCAGCCGTGGCGATATTCGCTCTATTTCTAATGACACATGGGAAGATAATCGCAGACGTGACACATTACCATACATCCGAACTACTGTAAACCCAAACCTAAAGGGTTCAGTATAATGCAGGAATCAATGGAAGTAGTAGGAAACACACCAGTAGAAACACCGAAGTTTATCAAAACACTTGGCAAATATCTAGTTGCATTCACAATGGGATTATGGGCAGTTGGTGAATCAGCAGGTAGAGCCAGAGCAGCTGAAGCACTATGGAGAGAAGGCTACCACGAAGAAGCTAAACGATTAATGACAAGGAATGATTAATGTTTAAAAAATTCTTAAAAGCAATGGAATACAGAAGCTACTGTATGAGTATTAGACAACTTAGAGATATGGGTTTAAACGACAAAGCAAATGAAATCTCTGAGTTCAAACATAACATGTATAAAACATCATGATAGATCCAGATCACACATACGTAAAGCCTAAGGGCGAGAAGAAAAAAGGCGGTAAGTAAGCCGTACTAAATAGACGTGAAGGTCTATTGTTAAAGCGTCCTTAGGGGCGCTTTTTTTATAAATACACCTAGTAGTAAGTGTTAGCAAAACCTACAAGGAAAAAAATATGGCAGAAGAAAACGAAGACTTAATTCAGTCGGACGAAAAACCCGACCCGAAAGAAGCAAAAGAAAAGAAGACGAAGAAAAAGTCTCCTAGTAAAAAAGATGGTGAAGAAGGCTCAGTCAACAACAAGATTGAGATCAACCCTAAGCTACAAGAAGCTGTATCACGAACAATCGTGTTTAGCTTTGGTCGTATGAATCCAGTTACAATTGGACACGAAAAGCTAGTAACCAAAGTCAATGCAGAAGCGAAGAAGAATAACGCAACACCGGTTGTTTATCTATCTCACTCTCAAGACGCAAAAAAGAATCCCCTATCATACATTGATAAGTTGAGAATTGCTCAAAAAGCATTTGGTAAAGTAATCAAAAAATCAAATGCCAAAACAATCATTCAAATCATGCAAGAAATAGAAAAGTCTTATAACAAGGCTATTCTAATTGTAGGCTCAGATAGAGTTAAAGAGTTTGAAACTCTTCTATCACGTTACAATGGTAAAGACTATAATCTAGATAGCATCACAGTAATGTCCGCTGGTGAGAGAGATCCAGACGCAGAAGGCGTTGAAGGTATGTCAGCATCTAAGATGAGAACTGCCGCTGCACAAGGTGATAAAGACGCATTCGTATCAGGTCTACCTAAAAAGTTAAAGCGTAATGGCGAAGACATCTATTCGATGGTTCGTAATGGCATGAAGCTTAATGAAGAATTAGAAGCACAAGGTCTTCTAAACGAAGTATTGGATATTGCTCAACGTAGAGCAAGAGCTATCACAATGCGTAAGTTTAAATCTAAAATTGCTATGGCTCGTAAACGTATGATGAACCGTCCTGCGACCATGGAAAAGATTAAGAAGAGAGCGCAAAAGAAAGCACTTTCTATTGTGAAAGCAAAAGTAGCAGGTAAAAAAGGTGCAGACTATTCTAACCTTAGTGTAGCAGAAAAGCAAATCATTGATAAGAAAGTTAAAAAGAGAAAAGCACTTATTCAACGTTTAGCTAAAAAATTAGTACCAAAAGTACGTATGGCTGATAGAGCAAAGCTTTCAGGTAAGAAAAAGAAAGTCAACGAAGAGTTTGAAGTATTCTTTGAAGCACGCCAAGATGCAGACATTAAAGACCGTGAAGGTACACAACCAGCGAAGTATCATGCAGGACTATCTAAGTCAACAAAAGCAAAGCGTGATGCACACTTTAAAAAGGGTGCTAAGATGGATGATGATAACGATGCGGCTTACAAGCCCGCTCCAGGCGATGCAGAAGCGAAGACAAAGCCTTCTACGCATACAAAAAGATATCATCAAATGTTCAACAAAGAAGGCAATATCAAAACAGATGGTCGCTTTCGTGCTTTCCGTAAGAAGATTGCAGAAGATGCAGAACAGCGTCTACGTGATCAGCACAAAAAAGAAAGAGAAACTCAATCTACTGAACACGAAAGAGAAATGGATAGAGTAAAAACACGTAAGATGCGTGGTCAAATCCGTGATATAAACAAAGAGAGTTTTGAAAGCGATGAAAGCATCCTAGCATTTATCGAAGAAGTTTCTGATGACATTATAGCTTCTATCGATTTAGATGAAGCAAAAGCTATGGATGGATTAAAGAAGAAAGCAGAGAAATCTGGAATCTCATATGGCATTCTAAAGAAAGTATATGATCGTGGTGTAGCCGCTTGGCGTACTGGTCATCGTCCTGGTACAACTCCGCAACAATGGGGTTATGCTAGAGTAAACTCTTTCGTAACCAAATCATCTGGTACATGGGGCAAAGCTGATAAAGACCTTGCTTCTAAAGTACGTAAAGAAGAAGTAGAACTTGATGAAGCGAAGAATGCCGCACAACAAGCCGCAATTGCTATCTCTAAAAAAGAAAGAGGCGAAGCACCTGTAGAAAAGAAAAAAGATGGCAACTCTTATGTTAAAGAAGAGGATCCATGTTGGGATGGCTACAAGCAAGTCGGTATGAAGAAAAAAGGTGGGAAGATGGTTCCCAACTGTGTGAGCGAAGAAATCTTTACATTAGATGAGCAATTCGAATTACAATTCTTAGATGAAGAAGTAGTTCTTGATAGAGCCTTAACTGCTATTCATAAGCACGTAGGTATGGGCAAAGATTTAGGTGATATGTCATTTGAAGTATCACGTGCCGCTGGTGTGAAGTTCTCTGCACAAGACTTGAGAAAGAAGTACATTCAAAAGTATGGTAACCCTAAGAAAGTAAGACTAAACAAAAACGCAATCAAAAACATGAAGACGAGGTTTGGTTTTAAAGAAGCTTATGGTGGTGGGTTTGAAGGTACAGATACTCTTGTACAGAACTATAAGAATATCACACCAGGCGAAAGCGGTAAGAAAAAAGAGCCTAAAGTTAGTGACTGGTCTCCTCATATGAAAGATGAAAAGACTAAGAAGATTAACGAAAGCTTTGAAAACTTAATGGAAGCTGAGTGTCAATTAATTGGTATGAAGCAAATCAAAGAGTTTGAGAGAGTTGTTGATAACTTGTTTAAGAAGTTTGGTATTGACTTTCAATTCACTAAACACTTTGGTGATCGTATGAGTGATGGTCGTAACGATCCGTGTATCACACTTAAAGAACTTGCAGCGTTTGTTAAAAAGATTTATGCCAATCAAGGCAAATCTTTGAAGAGCGTAGCTGGTGCTGAAGCAGTAGTTAAAGATATTCAAACTGATCTAAATATACCAGTAGCAGTAGAGTATGATCAACGTAATGATGAATTCGATGTTGTTATGAAAACTATTATGAGAAAGAAAAACTTTAAAACTCCTAATAAAGTGATTAGTTTCAAATGATACGTTTAAAAACATATCTAACTGAGTTAAAAGTTGAGTACCCAGATGCTAAAAAGACTCTAGGTATTCCACGTGATAAGATGCCTCAAGTTAAATCAAAAGACTATGATGAACTTATTGAGTTTCTATCTAAGAAGAATATAACTATGAAACTAAGAAGCGTGAAAGCAAAAGACTTAAAGGCGACACAAAGTAACTTTAACGTTGATAAGATAGTCAAAGCAGCTGGTAAGTATAGCACACTAGCAAAGGCTAAACCTATTATTGTTAGTAGTGATGGATATGTAATAGATGGTCATCATAGATGGCTAGGAGCATTAAACATACGTGGTAATGTTTCTATTATGCAAGCAAATGTAAAAGCAAAAGAATTATTAAGTGTTATTAACGAGTTTCCTAAAACTTTTAATAAAAATATAAATGAGACATGAGGTTATCTAATGTATGAATATAGAGCAAGAGTAGTTAAAGTAGTTGATGGTGACACAGTTGATGTTGACATTGAACTAGGGTTTGGTGTAGTTCTTGCGGACGAAAGAGTTCGCATTATGGGTATCGATACACCAGAATCAAGAACTAGTGATAAAGTTGAAGACCTATTTGGCGAAGCAGCAAAAGCTAGAGTTAAAGAGTTACTAGATGGTGATGTAATTCTAAAGACAGAAGTGAGTAAGAACGGTGAAGACATGAAGGGCAAGTTTGGTCGCATTCTTGGGGACTTCATGGTAGAGCGTTGGGAAAACGGTAAAGAAGAAAGACTAACAGATGTTCTAATCGAAGAAGGTCATGCAGTGGCGTACTTTGGTGGATCAAAAGAAGAAATCGCTATGAAGCATTTAGCGAATAGAGAGAAGTTACTACGTGAAGGTATCGTGAGTACAGAAGAGTATGAAAAGCAATTGAAAAAACAAAATGGAGAATGATAATGGAAATCACTAAAGAAATTTTTACAGAACTTTTTCCTAAGGCGAAAAAGTCTAAAGAGTTAGTAAAAGCTATGAAAGATATCTTACCTAAGTATGATATCGATACGCCAGAACGTATTGCAGGCTTCTTAGCTCAGTGTGGTCATGAGTCTGGTGGCTTTAGATTGATTGAAGAAAATCTAAACTATTCCGCTAAAGCACTTGACGCAGTATTTGGTAAGTACTTTGTAAGAGGTGGTAGAGATGCACAAGAATACGCTAGGCAGCCTGAGCGCATTGCTAATATTGTATACGCTAATCGTATGGGCAATAGTGACAGTGAGAGTGGAGACGGTTGGAAGTTCAGAGGACGTGGCTACATACAGCTCACCGGTAGGGATAATTATAAGAATTTTGCAACCGATATCGATAGCGGACTCAGAGACGCAGTTGAGTACACAGAAACAATAGCAGGTGCGTTAGAATCCGCTTGCTGGTTCTGGAAGAAGAATAAGATTAATCGCTATTGTGATAACCACGATGTTAAAGGTATGACTAAGCGTATTAACGGTGGCTACAATGGTTTAGAAGACCGTGAGAAGCATTGGCATCACGCATTAGAAATGCTAGGTGGAGATGTTCACGCAAAGCCAAAGCCAGCTAAGAAGAAAGCTTCTAAGTCTAAAGGCTCTACAAGTGTAACACTAAGCGTAGGTTCACGTGGTGATGAAGTAAAAAATATGCAGGCTGCATTAGGTCTTGGCGCTGATGGTATATTTGGACCAGGTACAAAACGTGCAGTAAGAGCATTTCAAAGAGAAAATGGTTTGACAGCAGACGGCGTTGCTGGACCAGCTACACTAGGAAAGCTATACGGCTAATGAAATCGTTTAAGACATATATTAACGAAGGCATTAAAATGCAATTGATCCGTGGTAAGAATCAAGATGTGTTGAAGATGCAGGTTAAAGGAGACCCAAAGTGGGTTGAGCTGAGAGGCAAGCCCAACTTTGAGATCAAGTTTGACAAGAAAGAAGAGCTACATAAAGTTCTATCTGCTCTTGGTAAATCGGTTAATGTGTCTGAACTAGTTAATGGAGAGCCCGTTGGTATTAACCCAAATAACCCTGGCGCTAAAAAGGCATTAAAGGTAATACAAGGATTAATGAAATGATATCGTTTAAACAACATTTAGAAGAAGCATTTGGTAGAGCAAACTTTAACAAACAGTTAAAGAAAAAAGGTATTGATGTTGATAAACGACATAAAGATAATGTTAAAGATGCGAAAGCTGCTAAGAAAAGATCAGCTGCCGCCGCTAAAGATCATGCCGCTTTCCGTAAGAAGTATCCAAACATTAAGTTTGAAGCTAAAGACCCAGAAGAGTATGATAACGAAGGTAGTATGGCAAAGACACAACTACGTGGTGTACTCGCTGATGCTGAACATATGATTGGTATGTTTGAAGATGAAGATAATCTACCTGAGTGGGTACAAAATAAGATTACTAAAGCGGCGGACTATCTAAACTCCGCTCATAGATATATGATGAACAACGGAGAAGATTAATGCAAGGACCAATTAGGTATTGCGAAAATTGCGGACACAGGTGCCACTGTTATAGTCCAGATTGTAAAGAATGTGTAAATGACGTGTGTACTAAATGCCAATGTAAGGAAGTAGAAAAATGAAAACATTTAAAGGCCATCGAGAAGATAAGATTGATCAGATATGCGAAGATTGCAATATCTATGATGATTTAATTTTAGAAGCAGCTGAACACGAAGGTAAGAAGGTTACTCTGAATGATCCTGTTCGTGGTGGCTCTAAGAAGTTTTACGTGTACGTTAAAAACGACAAGGGTAATGTCGTAAAAGTATCCTTTGGTGATCCTGATATGGAGATCAAAAGAGATGATCCCGCTAGACGCAAATCATTTAGAGCAAGACATGGGTGCGATAACCCAGGTCCTAAATGGAAAGCTAAGTACTGGTCTTGTTGGCAATGGCGTGCAGGCGCTAAAGTTGATAACTAATAAATACAAAGAATAACAAATTTAACTTTGGGAGAAACCAATGAAAAAAAGAGAGATCACACCATTGCCAGAGGGCTTTGCAGATTTAGTTGCTTCTAAATCTGGATACGCACCAGCGGCAAAACCGCAATCTAGTTTACAACTTTTAGAGAACGAAATGCGTGTAGTAAATACACAACTAACATCTGCTCGCCAAGGCGGAGCTGGTAATGTTCGTAAGCTACATGAAGCCAAAATAAAACTTGCAAAAGAAATCGAAGAAGCAAAGGCTAGCAACAAAGCTGACCAAGCTGTTGGCGATACAAAGATGCCTAACGTTGAAGCAAATGTTAAGACACCAGAAGGCAAAGCAGACAAAGAGACTCCAAAGCGTAAGGGTGATCAAGCACAAGCTGACTCTATGGAGAAAGTTAAAGAAGACCTTGATGAAGGTTATAACGAATCTGCTTGCGTTGGCGAAATGAAGAAGCTACATGCTTCAGCATGTTCAAAGACAGAAATGTATAATAAAGTTTCTGAGAAGTATGGTTGTTCACAATCACAGTTTGATGAGCTATATGCTCAGTATTGTAATGAGACATACAAAGAAGAAAAAGAACTTGATGATGTAGATCCAAAAGCTGTTAAGAAAAAATTTGCTAATCGCAAAGATAAAGACCTTGACAACGATGGTGATACAGATTCTTCTGATGAGTATCTTCACAAGCGCCGTAAAGCAATTTCTCAAGCACTAAATGAGAAGCCAAAAAAGCCTAATGCCTCTGTAGACGAATCTGCTGAACTGCAGGGGCTTGATGAAGCTAATGAAGAGCTAGAAGAAGATGCTAAGATGGGAAAGCAATCAGATGAAAATCTGAAAAAACTGCATAAACAGTTTAAGGCTATGAACCAGCAAACACCTTCAACTCAACATATGATGAAGCGAATTACTAAAGAGATGAAACGCCGCAAGATGACTGTCGAAGGATTAGACGAAGTTCTTGATACACCAGACAAAATGGATCGTTATAGATCAAAGTCTAAATATGCTTCAGATCGTGCAAGAAACTCAGCAACAGCTAAGATTGTTCGTGGCGGCAAAGACATTTCTAAAGAAAAAGAAACTATTCGTAAGCGTGAAAAAGGCTTGGATATGGCTGATCGCAATGCGGGTCGCAAGTTCCGTAAGTCTCTTCGTAAAGAAGAAGTTGAACTTGACGAAGCACCCCGCCGCAAAGGCGCTCCTAAGATGACTGGAGACTCTATTGCTATTCAACGAGCAAAAGATGCTGCGCACAACAAAGCTATGGGACGCACTAAGACTGGACGCAAGAAACCAGTTCGCACAATGACTTCAACTCAAAAGTCTCTAGCATCATTGCGTGGTGAAGAAGTTGAACTTGATGAAGCTAAGAACGACTACACAATCAGTCATAAAACTTTCTCTTCGGCTGTACAACATGCAGTTGAGGTAGCAAAAAAACGTGGATACGAAGTAGATAGCGAAGACTATGATCGTAAGGTCGCAATGGGTCCTCGTAAGCCAGGTAAAGGTAAAACTAACTCGTATTCAATTGATGTAACAAAAAATGGTAAGCCTGTCAAACAAAAATTACAGATGCAAGTTTACTACGACCAAGGTCGTTACGAATTGAACATGTACATTCAATAACCCAATAAAGGAGAACTAAAATGGCACTATGGGGAAAAACAGACGAAGCAGCTTCTGTACCTAACTATCTAAGCACTGCAGATGCATCGAATGCTTATTTCGTAGATATTGAAGAAGCAGGCGTGGCAGCTAACAAAGCAAAAGGTCTCGGCACTGGTGGCTGGAATCTATATACAACTTACACAGATAGCAATGGCGCTACACGTAATCGTGCAGAATGTCTAGTTGCTATGGGTGTTGCACAAGCAACTTCAGGCGATGCTGAAGACGTTGTAGTAGCTGATCCAGCTTAAATAAGCTTAAATAAATACATTAGAGGGCGGGTAATAAGTTCGCCCTCTAATAACTTTAAATAATTACTAGGTGGTTTAAGAATGAAATTAGATGAAGAGTCGTTTATGTTATTTGCAGCCAAGCATTACGATATGGCAAAAGCAACAGGCATAGATGAATTTAATGATGATTTAAAAAGGTTTCAATATTTGAAGAGACTTTTCAAAAGATATCATGATGAAGATGAATTAAAGGTTAGACTTATATTAAATCATCTTATAGTTTTATATAATTGTTTTGGTCCTGCGGCGACTACTATGTTGTTTATGAAACTAACAGACTATCACAAATATTTAAAACCGTTTATTATGTTTTTACATTATCTACCAAATGAAATTGAATATGATGAAGTGAAGTTAAATACTAATAGCATTCCAATGGATATGCAAATATTAAGAGAGCTGAGAAAAATATGATTGTCGATCTATTTCTAGTATATCAATTTGTTAAACGCCTTGCTACTCCTTTTGAGAAGTGGGATGCGTATGAGTTGGGTATTATTGATAAAGATGGTAATCGTTTAAAGAAGATTAAAGATTTTAAAACAGTGAAAGAGAGACAAGCGTTTGGTCGTTTCGATCTTTTAGTGCTAAAGCTAAAGAAACTACTAGAAAAAGTTCCTGGTGGTAAATCTCGTATTGCTTCGTATGCGGCAGCGCTTTATTTAATTAAGGAGCATAACGATCCTACATCAAATGCTTATTCGTTAAATGAAGAAGAATTACAAACAAAACTTGATGAGAATATGCTTGTAGCCGAAAGCTACAGTGTAAACTCTGCGTTCTTAAAAATGATAGAAGATGCTCCTACTAATAATGTTGGTGGGGGTTCTATTGCAGGAACTGGTGGAGCTGGTGGCGAACCTGGTTTGACTCCTGCACAAATGAAAAAATATAAAGATGATAAAAAGATGTTAAAACGTTTTAAGGATACAATTAAATGAAATTATCTTTACTATTACTCGTAATAATGGGCTGTATGGGCGGCATTGGATATTGGTATTACACTGATACTCAAGAACGTATGGCTATTCTACAACAAAATAATGCTAAACTAGAAACTGCAGTAGCATTAAATGAAGAAGCACTCGCAAGTGTGCAAGCTGATTATGCAAAGGCTCAAGTAGAAAATCAAAAACTAAATGAGGCTTACGCTGATATACGTAGACAAAACAATAGACTTGCTTCTAAGATAGCAGACATCGATCTTGGTCTTCTAGCAGTAGAAAAACCAGAGTCAATGGAGAGAGCTGTTAATAGAGGAACAGTGAATGCAGGAAGATGTTTTGAATTGTTGTCTGGCGCAGAATTAAATGAAAAAGAGAGGAACGCAACAAGTGGTAAAGATTTTAACAAAGAGTGCCCTTGGCTTTGGGATGGTATTGTGCCTGACGGGGTGCCTGGGGACAACAACCCAGCCAATTGAAATTAGTACAAAGCCTATTGATAAACCTGATTTAACTTTACCTCCAGTTGATGAACTCAACATGCGTAACGTAGAGTGGATTGTTATCAATAGAGAAAATGTAGAAGCGAGACTAGCAGAATTAGAAGCAAGGAATATTCCTGTAGGACTATATGTGTTGACTGGTGAGGGTTATGAGAACCTCAGTCTAAACTTTAGCGATATTAGAGCAATGGTTCAACAACAACAGGCTATCATAGTAGCATACGAAAACTACTATAAAGAAGCATCGGATGCTTTAGATAAAGCCGTCACATTGGAATAAAAAGTAATGAGTAAAGAACAGATAGAGTTAATAACAGATGTAGAGCTGTTAAAAAAAGATGTATCTAACATACAAGGATTACTTGGTAAACTTGACACTGCAATAGACAAGATAGCTGATGCCACAGGTGGTATCTCTAAAATGCTTGCTGTTCATGATGGTCAGATTAATATTAATGCTGAAGGTATCACTGAACGAAGAAGACTTGCCGAGAAAGAGAACGAACTAATTCATCGTAGAATTAGTGAGAAGGGTGATGAGGTCTTAGATAGACTAGACAAGATGGATCTTGAAGTCACTAGCGAATTGAAAAGCCTAACAACCCGAGTAGGACTACTAGAAAAATGGAAGTGGTGGGTCATGGGTGGTTCATGGGCTATCGGCTTCATTATTGCTACTTTGTTCCAAGTAGGAAATTTCGTAAAAAATTTCATTTAACCCCTTGACATAATATCCATATCATGTATAATGACTATTAACGTCATGATAATAATATGGAGATTCTAAATGAATCATATTGATTTAAAGTATTCTGGTATACTATCAACAAGAGTACAAGGGTTTAAATTAAAATCACATTCACCTTATAGAGCTAATCTAAGATGCCCTATATGTGGTGACTCCCAGAAATCTAAACTTAAAGCACGTGGTTGGATACTAGAGAAAGATAACTCTGGTATATATTACTGTCATAACTGTGGTGCTTCTATGGGGTTACGTAACTTTCTTAAGACCATTGATACTAATCTATACAATGACTATGTAGTTGACATGGCGTTAGACAAGGGTTACAAAAAGAAAGAAGAACCAAAGCCGCTCGACACTCTAAGACTTAAAAAACCTAACTTTGCTAAAAAAGGTTCACCACTTCTAAAGATTACGAAGATGAGTCAGCTTGCGGTTGATCATCCAGTACGTCATTACATAAACCATCGTAAGATACCTACAAATCAACACTATAAGATATACTTTGCAAAACATTTTAATAAGTGGGTAAACTCACTAGTCCCGAATAAACTTAATGAAAAGTTTGTCGAGCCACGCATAGTCTTGCCTTTCATAGACAAGAATAACATAGTATTTGGCTTTCAAGGTAGATCACTAAACAATGATGGTATTCGATATATCACTATCATGTTAGATGAAGATATGCCTAAAATTTTCGGTCTAAATACTGTTGATTACTCAAAGCGATACTATGTTGTTGAAGGTCCTATCGATAGCTTGTTCTTAAGCAATGCGGTAGCTATGGCAGGTGCTGATGGTAATGCTAGAGGATTAGACAACGTAGAGAATGCAATCTTTGTATTTGATAATGAACCACGTAATAAAGAGATTGTTGCACGTATGGAGAAGTGTTTAGATAAAGGATATAAAGTTTGCATTTGGCCTACGAATATACTTGACAAAGACATCAATGATATGATACTATCAGGTATAAAGGGTGTAAATCTTCAATTAATTATCGACCAAAATTCTTACTCTGGTCTACAGGGTAAATTACAACTTAGTGAGTGGAGAAGAGTATGATCAAAGCTATTTTAGCTTGTGACGATGATTGGGGTATAGGTAAAGATGGTGATTTACCATGGCCTCATAATCCTGCCGATCTACGTTGGTTCAAAGAGAACACAACAGGTGGCGTAGTCGCTATGGGTAAAGCAACGTGGGATAGTCTACCTACGAAGCCTTTGCCTAACCGCAATAACGTTGTTATTACATCAAGCGAAAAAGATAAAGATGGGCCATATCATTTCTTAACATTCAATAAAGCAAAGTCTTATCTTGTAAGCATGAGTCAAATACAAAACGTATGGATAATTGGCGGTGCTAAGTTAGTTGAAGGTCTACTACCAATTATTGATGAAATTTGGCTGAGTCGTATACCAGGCTCATATAATTGTGACACTTTCTTACCTGCCACTTTAATCGAAGAGACGCTAAGTCTAACTTCTAGTGGTTTACAAAATGATATTTATGTTGACATATGGAGTCGTGTATGATACAATACTTAGATGCGTTAAAATACGTATTAGAAAATGGTGAAGATGTAGATGATAGAACTGGAGTCGGTACTCGTTCTGTGTTTGGTCATCAAATGCGTTTTGACTTGACAAAGGGCTTTCCTGCCGTTACTACTAAGAAGTTACAATGGAAAGCTGTTGTAGGAGAACTATTATGGTTTCTAGAGGGTAGTACAGATGAGCGTAGACTTAAGACTATTATGCATGGTACTACTAACCCAAACAAACGTACTATCTGGACCGCAAATGCAGAAGTACAAGGTCAAGAGTTAGGTTATGTAGAAGGAGAACTTGGACCAATCTATGGGTATCAATGGCGCAACTTTGATGGGCGTAGAGATCAAATTAGTTGGTTAATCAATGAGATCAAAACAAACCCTAATAGTCGTAGACTTATCCTAAGTGCTTGGAACCCTAATCAAATCGATGAGATGGCATTACCCCCATGTCATACAATGGCACAATTTAGAGTAATTAATGGTGCATTGTCTTGCCAGATGTATCAAAGAAGCGCAGATATGTTTTTAGGGGTACCATTTAATATTGCAAGTTATAGCCTATTTACCCACATTTTAGCACGAATATGTGACTTAAATGTAGCACATTTTGTGTGGACAGCGGGAGACGTTCATATATATACTACACACATGGACCAGGTACGGCAGCAAATACAAAGACAGCCTGCTGGTCTTCCTACATTAGAAATGAATAAATTCACATCACTTAATGAACTTTTGGACTTAAGTGTTGATGATTTCGTTTTGAATGACTACACCCCAATGGAGTCAATCAAGGCCCCTATGGCTGTTTAACTAATTATACAAGAGAAAGAGGACGAGAATGTTAAAAGTAATTTCCAATAATCCCGACAGAAACACAAGAGCCCTTATGTCAGACACTAAGTTCTACGAAGGCTATTCACGTTGGGATGATACTAAAGAACGATATGAGTCGTGGGAAGAAGCTGTATCACGTGTTATGAATATGCACCGTGATTATTATGAAGACGTAATGACACCTGAATTAGCTTTGCTAATTGATGAGGCAGAAGCTTCATATAAACTTAAATATGCCCTAGGCGCTCAACGTGCTTTACAATTTGGTGGTGAGCAATTACTTAAACAACAAATGAAAATGTATAACTGTACTTCAACTTACGCTGATCGTGAAGGGTTCTTTGGCGAATTGTTTTACATTCTACTATGTGGTGCTGGCGCAGGGTTCTCTGTACAAAATCATCACATTGATCGTCTTGCACCTATTCAAGAACGTAAGAAGCAAGCAAAAGGTTATGTAGTAGAAGATAGTATTGAAGGATGGGCAGATTCTCTTGCTGTTCTAATGTCTTCATACTTTGTTGGTGGTGGTGTGCATCCTGAGTTTGAAGGTCGTAAAGTATACTTCGACTTGTCTAACATTCGTCCAAAGGGTGCAATGATTTCTGGTGGGTTCAAAGCACCTGGTCCAGAGCCACTTCGTCGTACACTAGATAAGATTGAATATATGCTACAAGGTATCGTTCTTTCTGGTCGTAGCAAACTAAAGTCTATCGAAGTATATGATATAGCTATGCACGCCGCTGACGCCGTTCTATCGGGTGGTGTGCGCCGTTCAGCTACCATTTGTTTGTTTTCACCAGATGATGAAGATATGATGAAGGCTAAAACAGGCAATTGGTTTATTGATAACCCACAACGTGGTCGTTCAAACAACTCAGCAGTGATTGTACGTGATGAGATTACTAAAGAGCAATTCGCTAACTTCATGTCTTCGATCAAAGAGTTTGGTGAGCCTGGGTTCTACTTCGTAGAAGATAAAGACTTTACAACTAACCCTTGTGTTGAGATTGGTATGTATCCTCAGATCGATGGCGAGTCCGGCTGGCAAGGTTGTAATCTAACAGAAATCAATGGCGGTAAGTGTACAACTAAAGAAGAGTTCTTCAAAGCGTGTCGTGCAGCAGCTATTCTAGGCACTCTACAAGCAGGCTACACGAACTTTAACTACATTAGCGAAGCGTCAAAGCGTATCTTTGAGCGTGAAGCATTACTAGGAGTATCTGTTACTGGTTGGATGAACAACCCAGAAGTTCTATTAGATGCTGATGTTCAAACGACCGGTGCAGAGATTGTTAAGAAAGTTAACGTAAGTGTTGCTGAATTAATTGGTATCAACGCTGCAGCTAGAACAACTTGTGTGAAGCCATCAGGTAATGCTTCAGTGTTGTTGCAGACAGCATCTGGTATTCATAGTGAGCATTCGCCTCGTTATCTACGTCACGTTCAATTAAATAAAGAAAGTGAAGTTGCTCAATTGATTGCTGAAACAAATCCATATATGGTTGAAGAGTCTGTATGGTCAGCAGGTAAGACTGATTATGTTGTTGCGTTTCCAATTATCTCACCTGAAGATTCATTGTATCGTCAAGAACTATATGGTACAAAACTACTAGAAAAAGTGAAGCTAGTTCAAAACAACTGGGTTGAAGCTGGTACTAATGTTGAGAAGTGCGCCCATCCAAAACTACGTCACAACGTTTCAAACACCGTGACTGTTATGCCACACCAGTGGAAAGAAGTAGAAGATTATGTGTATGCGAACCGTGGAGCATTTGCAGGTATTTCTTTCTTAGGTGGATCAGGTGATAAAGACTTTAATCAAGCACCAATGACAGAGGTTCTTACAGAAGCAGAGATCGTTAGCAAGTATGGGAAAGCGTCATTGTTTGCCGCAGGTCTTATTGTAGATACTCGTAAGGGGTTTAATGATCTATGGGAAGCTTCTTCTGTTGCACAAATGGATAAAGAGTATCGTGGAGAAGTATCTGATCTACGTGCAGAGTGGATTCGTCGTTTCAAGAAGTTCGCAGATAACTACTTCATGGGTGATATGAAAGAAGCAGAATATTGTCTAAAAGACGTGTTCTTACTACATAAGTGGACTAAGATACAACAGAACATCAAGCCAATTGACTTTACATCTGAATTAGAAACAAAGAAGTTCACAGATGTTGATACTATTGGATCAGCGGCTTGTGTCGGCGGAGCGTGTGAAATCACATTCTAAATAATATAAAAATGGCATAGACCTTCGGGTCTATGTCAACTATGGTAATAAATACAATAATGCGTAGCAGAGGTCGAGCAAATATGAGTAAGAAATTAGAAGAAAGATGCCCTTACTGTGATACTGAGTTTTTAGTAGAATTTGAAAATGATGATGATGAGCTAATGTACTGCCCATCATGTGGTGAAGAATTGCCAAGTTTTGAAGATGAACTAGACTTAAACGATGAGGACGAATGGGACTAGTTATAAATACATGAAACAAGTATAGGATGTTTCATGTGGCATTATAATGATAAAGAGTTTACTAGTGATGATATCAATGACCATATAGGCTTTGTATATGTAATCACACACTTGTCTAATAACAAAAAATATGTAGGAAAGAAGTTGTTCGTGTCCAAACGCAAACTTCCACCACTCAAAGGTAAGACCCGAAAGAGGACTGTCGTCAAAGAAAGCGACTGGCAGGACTACTTCGGGTCTTCTGATGAGGTCAAAGCACTTGTCGAAGAACAAGGCTATTCAAGCTTTCATAGAGAAATACTGCACCTTTGCATGTCAAAGGGTGAGCTGTCGTACCTAGAGGCGAAAGAGCAATTCGATAGAAACGTTCTTCTATCGGATGAATATTATAATGGCATAATAAACTGCAAGATTCATAGAAACCACGTAAGGAGATTGAGCCATGACGAAGTGGGAGATCAAGGAAGCTAACAGACTTTTCTGGATGGTAAAGGGTCATTTGATACCTACCTCCTGGAGTGAAAAAGATGTTAACGCTATCTATGAATCTTACTTTCGACGATTATGGGGAAATCATGAAGCTGGTAGACGTGCGGCCGGATTTGAAACTGCCTGGAAAGAACGTGAAGCCAAAATATACAATGAAGAGATAAAAACTATTGCTATTCTTGGTGGTCATTATGATTAAGCCCTTGACATGACCAATCGAATCATCTATAGTAGACATGTAGCAATGAGAAAGTTTAATATGTTTTACTATGTGAAAGGCGGCAATAATAAGTATCGCCAAACAATTTCAGAAGCACTATGTTTCGCAAAAGGGTATCTTTTACCTAGGCATCGTAACATTGAAATTGAAGTAGAAGTTAATAAAAATCTTAAAGCTGATGCCGATGTATTTGAAGGCGACTATGATCGTCACTTTATAATTCGTGTACGTAAGGGTATGGAGCGTGAAGACCTATTGACTGCAATCTTTCATGAGTTTGTACATATCAAACAATCTATACGTAAAGAGTTCGATATATTTGATATTGATGATACGCCTTACTTTGATCGTCCTTACGAACAAGAGGCTTACTCTTTGCAAGAAAAAATGTTGGAAAAGTTCAAAAAAACTTTGGCTTAACCCTTGACATTACCCGAATCATGTATTATATTATATATGTAACGAGATGAAAGAGAGATATATTATGAATAACCAAATTGAAAATCTTATCGAACATATCAAGCAAGATTACTTGCGTTGGACTAGTAGTAATTTCACTAAAGAGTTAAGTGATATCAATATCAAAATGATTGATGAGTTCAATGAAGGTCTAACCTACCAAGAAGGTCGTAAATACATTAAGATATTGTCAAGAGGCTCTGTATGGGGTTTTATTGTGAAGGGCAATGATAAGTTGTTCAAAGCTGGTGATATTTTGAAAGCCGCTGGTTACAACTCTCCTGCTCGTAATGCCGCACGTGGTAACATCATTGATGGTGGTTACACTGTGCAGTGGACAGGCCCTCTATACCTATAAGGAGTATTGTTTATGTGTAAAGTTGAGTTTCAAAAATATGTTCTAGATGGTATAGCTGAAGGGCTTACCATCAAAGAGAATATGAAGTTCGTAAATTGGAATGATGCCTGTAACTGGGCAGCAACCGTAACCGAATCTATCCGTGTTCCGTTTGTCATTCTTGAAATGAAAAATCTCGAAACTGGAGAAGTAGAGAATTTTTAAAGATAAATAGACTTACCTGATTAGAATAGGATAATAAAATGAAATCAATCCATTTAGTTACGGCAGCTTTAATCGCTGTATCAACACCAGCATTCTCGAATGAGGTTGTTAGAGATGTAAAAGTTTTTGATCACACTAAGGTGATTACAAAATATATTCCTACAACAACTTATGTCTGTAATGATATTAAAAAGCCTGTGTATGCTAATGTACAGAAGCAAGGCGATGCGGCTGGTAGTGCATTACTAGGTATGATCCTCGGTGGTGTAATCGGCAAAGGTGTGACAGGTGACGATGGTGGTGCAGCCGCTGGTGCTGTCATGGGTGGTCTTATTGGTGCTGATAAAGGTTCACAGAATAGAACATCAAAAGAAATCATTGGATACGAAATCGTAGAACAGTGTAAAGATGTTGTTAGAAACCAAGAACAAAATGTAGAAGTTTATTCGCATTCAACCATTCGCTTCTTTCTAAATGGTGAAAGATATGTGTTGGACTTTGTTCGATAATGTGGACATTAGTTTTTATATATTTCTATGAGGTAACACCTTATGTAGAATTGATTAGTACCCATGATAGTATGGTAGAGTGTTTTCAATCAAGAGAAGCACTAAGTGAGTTTCATGGCAAAGGTGGTGGGTATTTTAATGCACAACAACAAGCCCTTTGTATTAACATGAACGAAAGTTAAGAGGTAATAAAATGTTTAGATCAATATTTAGAGTATTAAAGTTTCTTATTATGGTATACTTTCTGTATTGGCTATTCGTATTTTTATTGGTAATGATAGCAGTATAGGCTAGGAGAATATTATGAATAATCGTTTTACAGAACGTGAAGATAAAGCGTTTGAAGAGTATGCAAAATATATCATGGACGAAGTGTCTGATGAAAAAATCGAAGACTTGTTCTATGAGATGGGTATTGAAATCAATTTGAAGAAGCCTTGGACGGAAGATTAATTGATACAATGGTATGACATAGTAATAGCAATAGTTTTTTCATGGGTATTGCTTAATGTTGCATTTATGCCTTACATAGGTTTTGTTGCGGCATGGGCTATGTATGAATACGTTTGGAATTATTACTGTAATTATAGGAGAGATATGAATGAGTGATATAGGTCCGGTTATGCCAATTGTGTTAAGTTCTTATGTGTCAACAACAGTAGACCCATATAAAGAAACTAAAACTGCTGTAGAGCATTTAAGTACAAACGGTTCGATTAGAATTGATTCCGTTGACTACATTCGCTATAACAGAGATGGTGAATTAGTTAAACCCGAAAAACAAATTATTGACATATCTGTATAAGGAGAATATAATGAGTGAAGAAGATGATGGCACATTTAAAGTGTATCGTGCCCACAAGATGCTTGATTGGTTAGAGCAAGAAGCAACACAATGGGCAGAAAATCATGTCGAAGAACATTTTGGTTGTGAAGAAATTTCTGAGTTGACGCAAGAGCAAATCGAAGAAGTGATCGCTGTTGCAGAAGACCTTGATGAGCATTATGGTGATATGTTGTCTATGGGTATGTACAATGTTGTTCGCTATTGGGAAAATGAAAATGATGAGTACATCATGTAATAGGATAGGTAACTAATGTATAAAGTGACAGCATGGTTTAAGAATTATAAAGTGTCTGAAAACTTTCATGACGTTAATGATGCAATCGAATATCGTGATGATGTTGATGCACACTATCCTTTAAAAGTAACTTTTAGAAAGGTAATATCTATGAGAGAATGGGTATATAATTGTTGGAATGTAGTGATGGATCACAAACAAAATCCATTAAGCGCAATTCCAGACTTTAGTACACGCCATATGATTATGCAAGTATTAGCATGGATGTGGTGTATTGTGTTTGCTATTATTGTAGGTAGTATGTGGGCGGGTATCTTTAGTATGGTACTACACGCATTACTATTAGCTGCAGTCGCAATTACAGTAGCAACGTTTGAAACTGCGAAGCGCAAACCAAATGTGTTTGGTGCATACAATGGACGTGGTATTGGCGGCGAACATGAATAATGATATGCAGGATTTAAAATTTACAAGTGCAGGGGACTTCATCAGATCACAAGTTGACGATGATGGTCCCTTCAAAAATGCATTTAACAGTGATGTTGATGGCGTTATTCGTAGAGAGATAAATACGTATCGTATAAAAGGCGGTATCATGGTTAAAGAATCTGCTTGTCGTGATTATTATAAGTCAGGCGACTACCACGATTCACAAAGTACAACGCCTATAGTGGAGAGATAGTATGAATAAAGTGTTTCTTGCAGTTGTTGTTGGTCTTTTACTAGCAATAGGTTTCCATCAATGGAAAGACTGTT
>ERZ1039804.53-NODE-53-length-70077-cov-7.912756_pt1 | contig 70077 bp, 31 predicted proteins | sample MGYA00383089_ERZ1039804 | MGnify/ENA primary metagenome ERZ1039804 (study PRJEB29581, sample SAMEA5548359) | metagenome | biome: marine; feature: coastal; material: water | depth 1 m | study: Short-term variability in the microbial, nano- and picoplankton dynamics...
CTTTTCGGCAATGTTATCCTGGGTGTTTTTTTGTGTCGGTGGTTTCTTTTCGGCAGTAACAATAATTTCTGTGAGTAGTGCATCCCGAAATGCTTTTTTTATGGCTTCCGGTATGCCGGCTTGTCTCTCTATGAGAACGTCTTTTTTCAAATAACTTCCAATACCTGTCCTGATATCGTTAGCCTGTTCCCCAGCAGCATCCATAATTTTCTTGCTAGCTACGACCCAAGCATCCTGAGCTTTATCACCATACACACTTCCCATTGCACTTTTGAGCTCCTGTGCCTCTGGAAAAAGTTCCAGTAAGTGATTACCAGTCATTTTAGTAATATCTACGCCAGAGTCTTGTATAAGTTTGAGCATTTTTTCTGTGCTATATCCTCTTTCAGCACTTACTTCGACAATATCGGAAATTGCCCCCTTTAGCGCATGTGACAGCCTTGTGTTTTCTTCAGGTGACAAATGCTCATTGCTGTTACCAGAAAATTTTTCGACTCGTGATTTGGCTTGATCCACTAATTCTTGGTCGGAATCCCCAAATATCAAGCCCAAGAGGTCAATATTTCGCATTGAATCCGCTAAAGCATTTCCTAATTTGGTCATTGCATAACTAACACCATCTTCGATAACTGCTGTAATTGTGCCCATGAGATCACCTGGTTTTTCTAGGTCTAGACCCTCTATCCATTCTGCTATATACCCACCCATTTTCTCTATACTTTTTCCAGCATCACCAGCAAAAGTTTCTAAAAAATCAAATTCCTGGGCTGATTTACCCAAGGGGGTGAGTAATTTTGTGATTGCACCAAAAATTGACTCGAATGCCTTTCCCGTCGATACAGTAATTTTACCTAGTGCAGTATTTTCATCTGAGACTGTGCCCAATGATTTCAACAAGGGGCCCAATGTAAGTGCGATAGCTCCTCTGAATTGAGTCTGGAGACCTTCATACAATCCAGATATACCCAAAACTATGTTATCGTAATTTGCTGCTGCTTTTACAATAGCAGACAACTTATCCTGATTGTCAGCATTTGCTGTAATTCCAGCTCGGATTTGCCGGTTGAGTTTTAAATACTGTGCTGCTGTTTCGTTACCTGCATTTGCCATGCTGTACAGCGTATCGATTTGTGCTTGTGTTGCTTTTTTGCTAAAAACACCTTGCAAACTTTCCTGAAATTTTCCCAGGGATTCAGCCATTTTCTCCTCATCGCCCAATGCCTGTGCTTCTTTAAACGCTTCGAGCGCTGTAACTGCCTTAAAACCTTCTTGGCCCATGGTGTTCAAAAAAGCAAGAGTATTCCCTGCTTCAGGAGTATCTGCTATACCAAACCCGCCCAGACTCGCAAGGAGACTCTGCTTTATAGATTCACCTAATTCCATGCCACCCAAACTAGTAGTAAACGTGGATAATGCATCTCTCATACTGCCATCAGTAAACTGATTTAAAATTCTCTGAGCAGCCAAACTAGTTTCAAGTGAACTAGTTGTTTCTTGTCTGATTTGTTGCATGCTTTTACCAAGCACTTTACTTGCATTAAGTTGAGCTGTTACAATTGCATCAACTGATTTTGCTCTGCGTTCTTCATCCATGTTTGCAAATAAACCCAATCTAATCTGAGCATCTGCTTGGTCCATGAGAAGTTCAGCATTCTGTGACATGTTCCTACCGAATTTAAGACCATCCTGGGTCAGTCTATTAAACCCAGTAATTAACCCAGGTAAGTTCTTTACACCCAACTGCGTAGTCAGCATGCTATAATTACCCATTGCAGCAATAGCATCGTCAGTACTTAAACCTAGTCTGTTCAGTCTTGATAACGAATTTGCCATGTCGCCCTGGAACAGAATGCTAGTATCATTAATTTTCTGCAGATCCCGGCCCAGACTAAAACTAAATTCTGCTGCTGAATAAGTCAGTTTGCCTACCGCAAAGGCTGCACCAGCCCCCAGTGCAATCACGCCAGCGCCTGCTGTGACCACTGCTTTAGTAAACATTACCAGTGGGTTACCGAGTTTACCCATTAATGAACCGCCTGATTTTCTAGAGTTTTCATGCAGGCGGTCGGCTAATAATCTCTGTGCACCTGTTAACTTATCTAGGTCATCCCCCAAGTTTTCTGCATGCGTTTTATCAGCGGCAAATTGTTTTTTAGCTTGATCAAGCTGCTTCTGGTCCATGTTGAACTGCTTGGACAGAGCAGCAAGAATTTTTTCCTGAGTGGCCTCCTTGGCGTACTCAGGAATTTCGCCTTCATATGTATCGGGATTAAAATTAATCTTATCGGCCATGATTTCCTAGTATGCGGGGTTTAGTGTCTGATAAATAAGTACGCATACATCCACAAGTATTTATCATATTCATTAACTGGAGTTATTTATGAGCGCTGACAATCCACTGAGTACCTATTTTAGGACTCCCAAAATTTACACTGCATTGCCTAGCGAAGGCAAATTGTACAACACTGAAATAGTGGATTTTAATAGCGACACACAGGAAGTTCCTGTGTTTGCAATGACTGCCAGGGACGAGATGGTCATGAAAAATCCCGATGCACTACTTAATGGTGATGCGATCACACAAGTCATCCAGAGCTGTGTGCCGTCTGTTAAAAAACCACAGGAATTAATTGGAGTTGACGTTGATACTTTACTCATAGCTATTCAGGGAGCAACATACGGTGATGAAGTCACTGTGGAAACTTCATGCCCTGAGTGCAGTAATGCAGTGGTTGGTGCTGCTAGTATCGATTCCTGTATACAAGACATGACCTTTTTGCCTGATGATATAGGCTTTACTACAGACAACGGTTTGGTGGTACAACTCAGACCAGTGACTTATAAAACCACAGTAAAAGCTGGAGTCAGTGGTTTTCAAAATACTCGCAGTCTACAAGTAATTGCTGATATAGAAGACGAGCTAGAACAACTAAAAGCATTCAACGAAACATATATCAGAATGTCAGCACTAAACTTCGAAATATTAGTGGACAGTATCCAGAGTGTCAGTGGCGCAGGACCAGACGGAGAAACTTTTGTGGTACAGGATCGCAAAAATATTCGTGAATTCATGGAAAATTGTGACAGTACAGTTGGAAAACAGATCACAGACCAAGTAGAGAAAATTTCCACAGTGGGCGTTAAAAAGAATGTCAAGCTGCAATGTGAAGATTGTGAACATATTTTTGAAACTGACATAGGGTTCGATCCGGTAAATTTTTCCATCGCTTCCTGAGTCACGCCGAACCCGACGAGATTGTTTCCCGTTTAACTTCTCTCAGGAAGGAAGAAAAGGCAATACACAAAAGCTGCACAGAACTTGTGATTTACGCATCAGGCAGCATAGGTTGGCAAGAAGTATGGTGCATGAATTTACATGACCGTAACACTGCAATTGAAATTTTAAACGAAAACATGGCCCGTAAAGCAGGCAAAGATCCCTCAGAATATCTTTAGAATACTTAGCCCACAATAGGGTGCCTTTTTAAGGATAGCTGGGCCTAGCAATAATTTCAATACCACCAGTTACACCAGTTAAGTTGATACCTGCGCCTACGGAAAAATTTTGAGTCCGGTGTCGGTTATTACCAGTTAAGTGAATGGTATTGGATCCTGTTACTTCCATCAATGCAATACTTATACTACTTGACCACCACTCTATAATATTGCTAGATGATGCTGGATAATAAGTAGGCACAAAGTAACTATTGTTGAGGCCGAATTCGGCACCAGAAAATCTCAAAATGATACTTGAACCGTCCGTAACTTGTGGTTGTGGATAATCACGGTAAAGTATAGCTCCTGCAGTAGAACTAGTCATTAGTACAGTGCCCACAGGGTTGTTGTTGGGACCGCCTTGTGATCTAGTATTTCTGTAAACAGCAAAAATACCCCTGGTTACGGGGTATTGTAGTGCACCTGGGTCCCACCCACCAATCGAAGTAGATGTTCCAGTGGCTATTTTTGTTGCCATGATCACATGTATTCCATGAGTATTATTTGTGGTTGTGGTTAAATGGCCTACACGGGTATGCTCAGTCCAATCACTGGGCGTCTCAGCGTAGCCCAGGCCTTCACCAACAAGCCCAACAACAAGATCCCCTGGCTGAGTTGGCACTGTACTCGTCGAGCCAGGGTGGAGGTGACCAGTGTTATATTTGTGACTTGAAATTCGCTGTATTGGTGCATATGTATAGGGGTCGTAAGCTGGTGGTTTTGGGAATTCAACTTTAAATCCACCATCGTAATTAATTCCTGGAGTTAGTTTCATAATCGCGACCTGTTGTGAAAGTTTAATTATGCATGTAGTGTCATATGCATAAGGCCTAATAGGCCTTTTAGTAACTGGCGTTATATCACTACGTATACACTTCGTTCTATAACTGGTTACTAATTTATTAAGTTATAATATTTATTGTTATATATCAACGTATATTATACGCATTTAAAAATTTATATATTTAATATGACTACAAGACTCAATATTAATTAAGTTAAGTATTGCGACAGATTACGATGTCATACGGAGCCTACTTGCGTGGGCCCCATATGAAAAGTTCGTTTTTGCGACGAGTTGACTTCAGCCAAAGGAGACAGGATTTATATAAGCTGTGTGTGGTGATAATCTTGGGCTCAGACCTTACCCGCACCTGCTTCGATTTTTAAGGATACCTCGCTCCGATGTATCCATAGATTATCATCAATAAAAATTGATCACAGCATCAACCATTGAGACAGCACAAATGTTTCTACCATTAACTTCGTGTGGGAAGACTTGTATTATAGAGTTAATCATATGTACAAGGCGTTCGCTTGGACGGGCAGACATTTAAGGCATCCTGGCATCACCAGGGTAGTGTGCTGAATTGGCTAACAGTTAAGCCTCTGGGCAGTGAGCTTTTATATCACGCTTACCCCGCAGTATTATATTCTGGCCTGCGATCCTTGTGAACTGTTTGTGTGTGATTGTGATGTTAAGATAAGATTATTGGGGTTGGGTATAATTGGGTATGTATTAAGTGTAGTTGATGATTTTGGGTAGGTGTAAGTATGCCATGTTGTGTGTGTTGGTATATTCATTTAATATTTGCCAAAGCTTCGCGCAGAATTTTACTGCCGCCTATTCTGACATTAATAATGCCATTATAGTATTCATCAGATTCCAATACTCTGCGTTCAAACTGTTCACGTGCTTCTAAATAACTGGCAACCCCTCTGCTGGGACACATATGTATGATATCTCTGCGAAAGTTTTCTGGACCGAGTTCAATAACATCAGCATTTAACTGATCTGAACTACCCCAGTAGTCTTTCCAATCGCTTTCCACATATACAATGCGCTTGCGCTTCCTGCCCTTGAGAGGGGGTTTGCTTTTTTTAAACTTGGCCAATTTTTTGCCCACATATTTGCGGTTATTGGTTAAGTTTTCAATGAGGTATACAAAAGCTTCGCATTTTTCTGGGAGAATTTGCACTATTTTACCTTTGTGATACCATGTCATCGATGCTATTTAGTTTATAAATTTTTACTTACTCCACATATTCGGCATCAGTACTATATGAAGTGTAACCGCCACTTTTGATTACAGTTAGCACGTTGTTTACTCGGCCCACTAATTCTTCCTTGTGTGAGATCAGGAAAATATTTTTACCATGATCGCGATTCATTTTCTTTAATATAGCGAGTGAGTTTTCAACGCCAGTGCTGTCCATGCCACTATCAATTAGTTCATCAATGCATAGCAAGTTCATGGGTTGATTTAAGCTTTCATAAATATCTCTGAAGGCCCAACTTAGTGACAGGATTAATCGATTGCGTTCCCCTCGACTCAGGTTATCAAAATCTAGGTCTCTGCCATACTCTGTGATTTCCACACTTAGATCATTTGCAAATTTAACATCATGCGGTAATCCAATTTTGTCCAAATAATAGTCCAGTCTGTGATTGAGGTAGGAAATATTTTGATCAATAATTCTTTTGCGAATAAAACTGTCCTTGCTAGTAAGTAATTTAAATAGGAAGTCCTGATGTTCTCTGAGCTCGGTTAGCTCGTTAATGGATTCGAAACTTATGGATTGTAAACCAGTTTGTTGTAGTTGTTCAATCTGATCCAAGTAAGGATTTGTTTCAGACTGTTTTTCTATGAGCTGATCCATGAGTGATTCCATGTTATGTTTGTGCTCATAGGCTTGTTCCACTTCACTATAGAATAATTTAAATGGGCCACCGGGAACCACAATATCTGTTAGTGCACTCTCAAGTTCAGTAATTTTTTCGTGTTGTTCGCTATGGTGTGTGGTTTCAGTTGAAAGCTTTTCTTGTAACTCTGCCTTGTATTCTGCATGGGTACTCAGGTGCGCAGTGCCCTGACCGCATGCAGGACAAACACCTGCCTCAGCATCTGAAATATTACTTGTCAATTCTTCTATACGTACCCCGCTTCGTTTTAAGCTTGTGTTGATACTTTTAATTTCCTTGTTTATGGTATCAATATGGGTCTGCGCTTCCCTGGCAGTTGTGGCTAGTTTGTGCGATTCGATCTCAGCCTCCACATCTAAATTACTTAATTCAGCAATGGCTTCAGCCATGTTCTGAACTTTTTCATCATGTGATTTTTGCCATGCTCGACTGCGATTGTGTATCTCAGCTATGCTTTTTTCAATATTTTTGTTGCTGGATTCCAGCGCCTGTATGCGAATTTCTTCTTCTTTGATACCATCCTTTGTATTTTTAAGCAAATCTTTTAATACTTCTGCCTTTGCACTCAAGTCAGTGATTCCCAGTAATTGCTCAATCATGTTTCTTTGGTCGTTTGCTCGCATACTCAGGAAAGGTTCTGTGTAAGTGTTCAAAGCAATCAAGTGCTTGAACATTTCGTGCGGGAAACCCACAATTTTCTCAATCTCTTTTTGTGTTTCTCTGCTATCACCCTGCGCATCGTCATGATCAGAAGTATGCTCTGTGCTGTCCACAAACAGTCTTAGTATATTAGGTTTGCGGCCACGTTCAATTCTGTACTGTGTTTCCTTAATAGTAAAATCTACTGAAACCAGCATATTCTTACCATTGGTTTTATTGATTAAGTTGTCGCGCTTAATATTTGTTAAAGCTTCGCCATACAGTGCATAACTCAAGGCATTAATGATAGTGGTCTTACCAGTGCCGTTTCTGCTACCGTCGCCACCCAGATCCAGGTTATGTCCCAGGACTAGTGTAAGTTGAGATTCCTCAAAGTTTACCGCTTGTGTTTGAGCACCAATGCTCATGAAATTTCTGGCTGTTACGTCCTTTATGCGTAGCAATTTAAATCTCCAAGTTATTGTATATATTGATTAATTTAGCCGGGTCTATTACGTCCGACTCAATGGTTTCTAACTGACTTAATACGATTTGATCCACGCTCTCAAATTTAATATCTCCCCCAATAAATTCCTCAGTTTCCTGTTTAATTGGAAGTAATTGTAATTCACGCACACTATATTGCTCAGCGAATTTTTCTCGTATGAAATTTGCCTCTTCATAGGAAATACTTATATCTAATTTTACACGAATATTTGTGTATTTGTCAAGTAATGTTTTGTGATTTTCGAGAAGATTACTTAGCATTACTACATTATACTTTGGACATTCACCCCAATTAACAAATTCTGGTGTTGAGCCCCATTCAAGAAACATTGCCCCTCGGTCAACATCACCCACATCTGCATAGTTATGGGGAAAAGCGTTACCTATGTAATGTACATTGCCACTGACTTGCCTTTTGTGAAAATGACCTGAAAATGCATACTCTACCCCGCCTAGGTGTGTTGCGTTAAGGCCACCATGGTCTGGCATCTCTACTAGGGCGTTCATTTTAAAATGTGGTAGTTCAAAGTGTCCAAACATGTACTTTGCATTTATTTTTGATATTTTCTTGTATTCGTCGCCCACTAGCCAGGGAATAATAGCCACATCATCCTGAATAAACCATTCATCAACCATTACGACATTTTGTAAGTCTCTGGCATATTCAACACTATTCAGCTCGCGCTTGTCCTTGTAGTAAAGGTCGTGGTTGCCTGTTATAAAGTAAACTTTTTCAAAATTGTCATTTAATCTTTTTAGGTCTTTGATTGACGCATTCATGGTTGCTACGTTAATACTTGCGCGATGATGACTCCAGTCCCCTAAAAAAATGCAGGTTTCTGCATTTCTTGCTTTTGCCTCTGAAATAAACCAATCCATGTATCTGTGACAATCGTCCAGATGCAGACGACTGTTTTGCTTTAATCCATAGTGGATATCAGTAAAACATGCTGCGGTTTTAAATAATTGACTCATTTTTTGTCATCCTAATGATATAGTTTTCCTTGATTTGTGGTGAGCATTTGACCAAGCGCACTTTTTCATAGCCCCACCACCATTGATAATGGTGGTCCTTTTTGGGAGCCATCCACCACTGATAAGCTTCTTTTTTACTCGCAGTGTTATGTTTATTAGTCACCAAAGTTTTCCGTGCTCTCTGCTTCTTCCCTGAGTTTTCGTACATTTTCTTCGTGCGCCATTTGTCGTGTGTAACTGGGTAAATGACCCTGATCTACCAGAATATCGTCTCTGATATTTTGATTTCTTTTTTCTGAATTTAGTACTCTGGTAAAGCAGTTGTTAACTGCCGCAGTGTAATAAGCGAACGGGTTGTCTGATCGTGCCTCATTAAATTTGAGGCCAACGGAACTCAGCTGAAGCAAAGCTTCGCCTCGCATTTCGTCCACATACGAATATCCTCGCCAATTTGATCTGTGGCTGTATCTTTCCACCAACTTCAGAAACATTGTGCCTAGTTTATGTGTAAGCTTTCCGTGCTCTGTGCTAAAATTACCTGTTGACAAATCACCATGCCAGTGGCTACGTGCAACCTCGGTCAGTGTGTTATTGATATATGCATAGTGCTTGAATGGTGGAAAGTTACATTTACTGTGAGATTCAGCGTCTGTCTTGGGATTTTTTCTTCGAGTCAGATCCTCTGGGATATGGTCATAGGTCATTACCCTAAAAACTACGCCATCATCTGGAATGCCAGCAGGGTCAACAGCAAAGTCTTTTTGTTTGGGTTTGTTTCTGTAGTCAGATCCAGTGTGCAGAGCCATGGCTGAAGCATATCCCTCGCTTTGTATGCGATTACTTTGGTTGATCTTTGCTTCTGCCAAACTGTCTGTGGTAATTTCTGTAATATCATCAAGAATTAAGTCATATTGATGATAAATTGCTGGGTCCAATATCCAACAAAAAGTCATTTTACTTTTGTGTATTTCTTTTAAAATATCTTTATTATTTAGATAGTTGACTTTCTTTGCGGTCATGAGTTCTCCTTAAGGTTACGTAACATTATACACTAGATCAAAATAAAGTCAAGAAAAATAACCAATAATAACGTGTTTTAATATTTTGGATAAATATTAGCATGGCTGAATTTAATAGAACATCAAGAACTATAGGAAGCTGGCTCAGGAACAAAGCAAGCACCGAACTCAACAAGGTCAATAACCCGCTGGTCAGAAGTGGCCTGGGCAGTATCGTAAACGCAATCGATCCCAGAATACTGGGCGGCAGCCAATTTGGTGACGCCAATGTGTTCCGCGGGGAATTTGATCAACGTGCAGCAGAATTAATGGCCGAACTAGATCAAGCAGCGAGCCCCAGCAAAGCAATAACGACTGGTTCTGATAATTTAAATGTAAATTATGATTGGAGAGCACGGCTTAGACCAAAAAATGGCGGGCAGGAAAGGTTTTATTCGGCCGCAAATCAAGTTCAGGGTGGCTTTGAAGATTCCCTGATGCGCCCCATACAAGAAAGCAATGGGCTAGTATTCATGAATACTCCCAACGTATTCCTTGCTAGTAGTGCTGACTATGCATCGCATCAGGGACAGGGAATGCAATATCCTGTGAATACATACCAGAGCAGTAGAACAGCAGAAATAACAGTAAATTCTGAGTTCACTGCCAATGATATATATGAGGCGCGATACTTTTTGGCCATGAAAAGTTTTTTACAGACCAGCGTTAAGGGATATTTTGGTAACCAGGCACTCAGTGATGGCACAGCAGGATCTCCCCCACCAGTATTGTTGTTCGAATATTTGGGAGAACATGGTTTTAATAAAGTACCTGTGGTAGTAGTTCAGTACAGTATCAGCTTCCCGCCTGGGGTAGATTATGTGCCGGTTGAGCTTGATCATGGTAACGAAGGCACGGTGACATATGTACCCACTCAAAGCGATGTAAGTGTAACACTGATGCCTCAATACACCCCCAGGAAATTAAGAAATAATTTTGACGTTCAGGGCATAGCCAACGGCAAAAATTACACCGACGGATTTATATAATGGCTGCGAAATATAATCATAATAGTTTTATTAAAAATACATCTTTGATTGATGGTATATTTTTGGATGTTAATGTGTTGCCACAAATCTACGAAACTATGAGTGATGAAACATATATAATTGAGCCAGAGTACGATCAGCGTCCAGAAATGCTGGCATATAAATTATATGGTGATACTAAACTATGGTGGGTTTTTGCTCTCAGGAATCCCGACATAATTTTGGACCCCATACGGGACTTTAAGTCGGGCACTGGTATTGTATTGCCCAGTGCAGGATCTGTAAAGTCTCTGGGCGGAAACGCAACCACAGGCATACCCACAACCAATGGCAAAACAATCCCCAACATATTATGATCCCTATCTAGGAGCCAGTGCCGGAAATATCTTAGACACCTACGATAGCTCAACATACCAGATCAAGCTATACATGATTAATAGAGAGGCTCAATCAAATTTAGCTAGTGGCAATAGTCAAACCGCAAGGCAAAACATTGGGGCCCAAGCAACTAGTTTAACAGCACCGCCGGGACAAACAATAATTATTGCTGACACTGGAAGCACAGCCGGCAACCAGATTGATAATTTAAACATGACAACTTTTGGCACAGGGTTGGCTCAGACCACAAATGTAAACTTCGAAATATTTCAGCCAGGAAAAGCAAATTTATTAGATCAAATACAAGTAGCAAAACAACAATTGGGTCTGGGAAAGGCAGTACCACACTTGTATTTGGAGATCAATTTTCATGGCAGGATATCAGATACTGTGAGCAACGACGAGGAACTGGAAGGGGATATTGAATTGATCCGCGGTCCATATCGATACGAACTTGCCATAGGAAATATAGTAGCAAACATCACTGAGCAAGGCTCAACTTTTTCTTTTGAAACTACTACCTCTGACAGAATAGCCAGTAGTAATGTATATTATAGACTACCACGTGATGTAAAATTAACAGGCGCAACAGTCAGTGAAATGATCAAAAGTCTCGAGTCACAATTAAACAGCATACACAAGGGTAATTATACCCATGACGATACTTATGAAATTTCGTTGATTGGCTTATTGGGCTCAGGAGTACAAGCATCTACTGGTCCGCCCAGACTTTCAGCTAGCGATGAGGAATTATATCTGCCTGATCAGGAAGGCGGTCAGGGTGCTGGAACAACAACAAGTAACATACCTCAACATGATGATCCCTCGTTGACTGCACTTGAATTGTACCAACAGACTGCCTACAATAAATTAACCACTGAAAAGACTGACCAAGGTGTGGACACAAATTACTTATTTGTTAAACAGGGAACAAGTTTAAATGACGTTATGTTGTTTATATTAAGTATGTGCCCCAGATTTCAGGACATGTCCACCAGAAAGACCAACGGACTTAATTCAACTGAGGCCTTGACTGAAAAAGAAAAGGAGCAGGCATTTATAGTATGGTGTGACACCAGTGTGGTGACACAAACAGAGCAGTGGGATTCTGTCTATAACAGATGGAATAAAAAAATAAAAGTTATCCCTAAATTATATTATAGCGCCAGAATTGATATGGTCATAGATCCAGACGAGAATCAAAATTTGACCCCTCAGCAAATTATAAGTAGACGAAATCAAATGTTGGAAAAAGGTGCTCTGAGAAAATCATATCAATATATATTCACTGGTGCCAACGATCAGATTAAAAAACTTGATCTAACATTAGATCAAGCGCAGGCACTTTTGCTTGCTCCAAGGCAAGGAGCCACAGGAAACCTTGTGAGCGCGGTGGGCAGCACATTGTTGGGCACAGGAGTTACAGATAATAATACAAAGGAAGCAGAGGATAACAAGGCAACCGAATCATCCGAAAAAAATCAGGAGGACAAGGCCCTGGATTTATTTGGATTTTTAAAGGAAGGCGCAGAGCTTGTGGGAAGCATAAGCGCACAAGCTCAACAAGGCATAGATTTACTTTCTAGAACAACAAACTCTGATCCTGCTGTTATTTCAGAGTTAATAAAGAATGGGTCAGAGCAGGAAAAACGACAATTTATTCAAGCACAGTCACAACAATCAATAAACTCTTTGGTTCGTGGAGCAGAAGTGGATACTCAGCCCACACAGAGTCCAGGACAAACAGAGGCTTCTGAAAATTTCAGATTTACTGAAGATTTTTTGGGTTTGGGTCCTGGGTCAGCTCTGGACATTAGTGAATTATCTGACAAAAATATTGCAGCAATGAGCTTAGAGGACCTCCATAATACATGGAAGCAGGCGGCTATAAGTACAACCTATTCTGATAATCAGGTTGAGGGTGGTACTCAAATTGCTGACAGCAATGCTGGATCTCTTTTTGGTCAACTTGTAACTCAGAGCCACAACACAAAATTTTTAAAACGACTGGAAATGACTGTTAGGGGTGATCCTTGGTATTTGGGCATCAGCTTGGATAATTCTGCAGCAGGCACAAATAAAAGCATAGACCCAGAAGTTTTTGGTGAAAGCACTGCTGATGCAGGGGACTTTACTGGAACTGACAATTGTATCGTTCTTAAAATTGCCAGTCCTTCCCCCAGGGACTTATTTTCCGACGAAGATCAAAACTCAGGGTATCCAGAGGAAAATTTAGTTGAGTCACAATTTACTGGGGTATATAGATTGGAGAGAGTAGAGCATGCGTTTCGCGGTGGGGAATACACCATTGACATCACCGCAAGCCATGTATTATCTCTTGCTGCGGTGACACCAGCCCCGATCAATACGGTACCATAACAATGCTTAATATTTATTTGGGATTTTATTATGACTGGAAGTAGTGACAAAACAACCTCGTATAATCCGGTCAGTAAAGATCAGACCAAAGGTTCAGCTAAACATTATGGTGTATATATCGGCACCGTTGTGACAGCCACAGACATTAGGCGAACCGGCAGAATTGCTGTGAGAATAACTCAGCTCAACAAAGATCCTGAAGAATATTTTGTGTGCACCATGGCTTCGCCATTTGCTGGGATAACTGCTGCTTATAACTTGGGTGATGATGAAAAGAATTTTTATCAAACACAAACAAGTTACGGGTTTTGGGGAGTACCCCCAGATCCAGGAAATTTAGTGTTGGTTGTGTTTGCTGAAGGTAACCTAAGCTATCCTTACGTCATAGGATGTTTGCATGGTGATCGGTATCATAACATGGTACCAGGCATGCCGGCTGGAACAAGCTTTGGTGACCCGGCCATGCTAGCACCAACTGCCGAGAAAAACAAAAAATCCGGGGACAATGTACACGATAATGGCATACGTCCCATACAAATTGACTTAACTGAAAGCATAGTTAAACAAGGACTAATTAACGATCCCCTCAGGGGCGCCGGCACTTCAGGTAGCCGCAGGGAATCACCCAGTGAAGTATTTGGGTTATTGACGCCTGGGGCACTTGACCCCAAAGATACAACATATCGCAGTCGTTTAGCCGGACACCACCTGGTCATGGATGATAATGTGGGCCAGCGTGGCATTAGACTGCGATCAGGAAAAGGAAGCCAGATACTGCTTAACGATGTAACCAATACAATTTACATGATCAACAAAAATGGGGATTGTTGGTTTGAAATGGATGCATTGGGTAACATGTATTTGTATGCAGAAAATAGCTTAAACCTCAGAACAAATGGTAATTATAATGTCAGGGCAGATGGCGACATAAACATGGAAGCGGGCGGCAATTTTAACATCAAGGCAGCAGGCGACATGCGAAATGACGTTTATGTGGGAGGACTCGTTCAGGAAGGACTAGCTGCACTGGGAATGCCCCCAATGGGCACTGGTGGTAGTGTGAATATTACAGCCAAGCGTGATGTTAATACAATAGCCGACCAAAATGCAAAATTAACAGCCGGTGGCGGGGACATTGATGTAAATGCTGCTAACGCTGTGAAAATTCAAGCCAGTGGTGCTGATCCAGTGAGCCAGAGTGCAATTAATCTTACTGCTTTGGGCGTGGGTGGCATTAACGCAGTAGCAACCACCGGAATAAATTTAACTAGTACCTCACATGTTCATCTTGTTTCCCCAGATGCTTATGTGGGCGGCGGCATAGTGCGGCTTAATACTGGTGTAGCCGTGCCTAAGTCTCCGGCTATGGCTATGGCTGCTAGTAGGCTAAACGGCACACCCAAGCCAGATGTTAGTAAAAAACCCCCAGAATTTGATCGTGAAGCAGGTATAAAAGGAACGAGCTCTATCCCCAATGCCGGTCAACGCCCAGAAATTTTGGAACCAAAATACAGTATCGTGACCACGCTAGTAACACCAGAACCTTTTGTTGGGCATGCCAAATACGATCCAGCAGCATTTGCTAGCAGTCCTGGGTATCTCCAAAGATTTACCGAGCAGGGAGCAGGCACCTTCATTGATGAATCAGGTGAAGTTATTACTAGCTTATTTGGTGACACGGCCACCAACGCAGCAACAGATGCCACAAACGCAGCAACAGATGCCGCAAATGCAGTAACCGATGCTGTGAATTTTGCTGGAGCAGGCGATCTATCAGGAATTACCGATCAATTATCGGAATTATCAAGTCAAGTCGATTCTTTTGCAGCCGCAGCAAACTCAAGTTTGATGGACGCATCTGCATTTTCTGGATATATAGAATCAATTAAGAGTGTAATCCCGCCCATGAGGGCTCCAGTAATAACCGCAGAGGGAGGCTTCATGATCGGCTTGAAAGATAACATCGGCAAATTAGAAGCAGAATTGAATAAGTTTCAGGTAAAATTCGATGGCGCACTGGCAGACTTACAAAATGAATTGGGTATCTCTGATAGTTTGCTCAACGATATTCAGGGTGTTATGGAAAAAGTAGCTAACGGTGAATTTCCGCTCGACGAGGGATTGGCTTTGGCTGGACTGGAATTGGATGCATCCTTCAGTCCTACGTTGGCTATCAGCGATGGAACAAATACAGTATTTGATTTTTCCAACGGATTAAGCGATGCTGCTGCAGGAGCACTTAAAGGAGCCAGCTTAAATACAGCATGGAGTGAAATTAGCAACAGCTTCCCGGATCTTCCCACCACTGGTGGCATGGCCACAGCACTAAGCGACTTTGCAAATGACTTGGGTGGTGAAACTTTTAGAAGCAGTAACATATATAATACATTGCAAGCCTCGCAAAAATTAGCAGCATCGGGCGACAAAGCCGGCGCAATAAAAATTCTTAATGAGATACCAAAACAAATGAAGGGTTGGGTATTAACAGACCAGGGCACCGGAACAAAGACATTTAATCAAGCTTTGAACGATAGAAGGGATACACAAATTCAACTATTTTTAAGTAATACCGGAGGCATAGATTCAATGGTTGAAACGAGTTCTAGATATGCTTCTGGAGAAAATACATTCAATCAAATAGCTGTTGATTTACATGCAGGAAATGTGCGGCAGGGCTAAATCATTAAAGAATAGCAAAAGTGCGGATATGATGTTATTGGTGTTATTGGTGTTATCTGAGAAAATATTAATCAATTAGTAAAAGCCCCTGACCCCAGGGGCTAGCTTGTTTCCCAATTATCGGTTATCAATCATCTCGCGCATTGCGATTAATTCAGCAGGTACATTATTACTATTGTACCTGAAATTACCCACTAAATTAATGGTATCAAACAATACGTAATGTTTGGCTCGGCTATCGTAGATACCGAAACTCACGTACTTACCGCGCTGACTGAAACAGCGATGGAAACGATAACCGCCAGTTTTGTTTGCCTTATCGGCCGTGGACCAGATTCGGTCGAACTCCTTGAGAATTTTGCGCATTTACTGCGTCCTCTTATTGCTAAAAAAAATATGTAATCTCATGATTACAGGATAATTGTAACATATCTTTTGGGCTTGTCAACCCCGTTATTAAAACTATTGTTAATGATTTCGATAAATATCTACATGGTCGCAAGATTTAGAGGATTCAGCACAGCAGACAGAGTCAAGCCTCCTTACACACTCAGAGACTTGGACCTAGTCAAACAGGATTTGCTAAACGTGTTTTACACTCGCAAAGGCGAGCGCGTTATGCGTCCTGAATACGGCACTATTATCTGGGATTTATTAATGGACCCAAGTGATTCCAGTACTGAAAAAGAAATCAGGCAGGACGTAGCCAGAATCGTAGATGCTGATCCCAGAGTGGAAGCTTTGGCCGTTGATGTTTTTATCATGGATCATGTCGTAAGGGTGGAAATTTCACTAAACTATGTGTTGCTTAACACACAGGATATACTTTATTTGGAGTATATCGATGATATCAAAGGAACAGAATTTTAATGTCAGTCGTAACACGCCAACAAAATTTATTTGCTGCTGAAGATTGGAAAGTAGTATACAAAGCATATTCGGAAATTAGCTTTCAAGCATATGATTTCGACACCATTCGAGCAGCATTAGTTGAGTATGTAAAAACCAATTACCCTGAAAACTTTAATGATTACATTGAGAGTTCAGAGTTTATAGCAATTATTGAGCTACTCGCTTATCTTAGCCAAAGCATAGCCTTTAGGATGGACTTGAATACCAGGGAAAACTTTTTGGAAACAGCGGAGCGGCGTGATAGTGTATTCAAGTTAGCCCGTATGTTGGGTTATAACCCCAAGAGAAATTACCCAGCGTCCGGCTTAGTCAAACTTGTTAGTGTGAGAACATCAGAAAACATCACTGATAGTCAAAATAATCCACTAAACAACAGGGAAATATTTTGGGACGATGCAAACAACCCACTAAGTTACGAACAATTTATTAGTGTATTAAATGCCTCAATGAGCCGAGTCAATAGATTCACTAGTCCCATTAAATCAGGCACATTTACTGCTACCACAACTGAGTTGTATCAATTAAATACACCATTGGGTTCACCAATTAGTTATAATTTTAAAAGTGTTGCAAATGGTGTAGAACGTCCATTTAACATAGTAAATCCGGACTTTACTCCGTCAGGCACAATTTATGAGAGAGCTCCTGACCCCAGTAATCTGTTTAATTTAATCTACAGAAATGACAGCAAAGGATTAAACAGCAAGGACACTGGATTTTTTATGATGTTCAAGCAAGGAATATTAAATTCCCAGGATTATGATTTTACTAGCCCAATAAGCAATAGAACACAGGATTTAGATGTTATTAATGTCAATGAAGATGACGTATATCTTCAGGAAATATCGACCACTGGTATTGTGAAGTCACAATGGTCCAGAGTACCAAATTTGGTAGGCCAAACACTTAATTATAATGAATTGGGGTTGGAAACTCGTGATATTTTTGGCATACAAAATAAAAATAATTCAGGTATATCGCTTGTGTTTTCTGATGGTAATTTTGGTAACGTGCCCAATGGAATTTACAGATTATGGTATAGAATCAGTGATGGCACACGATACGTGATACAGCCCGAGGAGATGCGTGAGCGTAGCATCACAGTACCATATCAAAATGCAAACGGTCAAGATCACACCTTAACTATTAAGTTTAGTTTACAGCAAAGCGTTAACAACAGCCTGCCAGCAGAAAGCTTGGTAGCCATCAAGCAAAACGCTCCACAGGTTTATTATACGCAAAATCGTATGGTAAACAATGCAGACTACAACACATTGCCTCTGGCTCTTAATAGCAGCATCAGAAAGCTCAAAGCAATTAACAGAACACATGCTGGGCATAGTAGGTATATTGATCTCAATGACCCCACTGGTGTATACAATGACGTAGACACTTTTGCTATGGATGGATTTTTATATGCTGAAGATAGTGCGCAGACTCTCAGGGTATTAGTTAACGACAACACCACTCCTTTGGATGTTGCTACAAGCACAGTGCCTGGGTTACTTAAAAGTCAAAGACTCAACAACTTTGTTTACTACGGTATGCGCAATGGTTACCAAAAATACAAAAATAATTATTTTGATTTAAGCACTACGTCCAAAGGAATCCCTGCTAATTTTGTGTGGAATCCTTTGCCTGTTGAAGTAAAAAGTCAAACAGGTTATATTACTGAATCATTTAGTCAACCAAGTACGCTGAGTATAATGACAAATGATCTGGAAGACACAAAACGCTTCCAGGAAAATAACTTTATTAAGTGGGTAAATCCAGTAAATGCGGGCGAATATATTTGGTCCAGAATTGTAAAAATTACAAACAAAGGGGCACTAGTCAGCGGCTTAGCCACTAGCACTGGTAGCTGGACACTAAGCACAGAAGTACCCCAGGGTTGGGTTGCTTCAGATTGTGTCACAAGCATAAGAAAGATATTTACAGAAGCAGAAGCAACAACCATACGAGACGCAATAGCAGCTCGCACAACATTTGGGTTAGGATACGACTCAAAGTTAGATAGTTGGTACACAATATCAACGGGCTTGAACATCTCCGATGCATGGAAACCCAGAGAGGAAAATTTGGGCCAAAGTTGGTTATTGGTATTTACATACGCCCCACTGGATAACTTCAGTTACTTATATAATATCACAAGCCGCGGACAGGATTATGTTATTCAAAGTGAACAGGAATTAAAGTTTTTTAATATCAACGCAGTAAGTTCAGTCGACAGCGACGGAAAAAGTAACAGAGATCAAGTAATACTAACCACATTAAACACAAAGCCCGGCATCGAGGAACTTCAAAAATGGACCCTGAGCGGCGAAGTAAGTTCTAATGGAAAATGGGTTAACCAAGTTACGGGATATGGTGCTGATCCCGAGGGATTCCGTACCAATATTCCCATGCCCAGCAGGGATATTGTGTGGACTAATGTTAATGCACAATGGATTAGCAACTTCGGTCTTTTTGATTGCTCGTCGGCAGGAACAGGGGCACCTGAAGTAAAAATAGACCGCATTGTTAACGGCACAGGCTCAGTCACGGATAGTCATAATTTTTATGTGTCTGATGCAACCGTGGGCCTAAATACATATTTTGATGACAACACAAGCAGAAGCGCAACGTCAAACATCACTATAGCAAGTAAATCCGGCATGGTAACAGCACTCCCCAGCACAATAGGGGTACCGTTTAATGCAAGTACATTTGGAAAATCAAATAAGATTTTGGATGATGATGGCAACATCACTTACAGGCAATTTAATGATAACGGCAATGAGTTATTAATTTTTCATGGTGGTACAGACGGAGTGTTTAGTTATGGGGCTAATGGTACTGAATTTGATGCCAATACTCGCGGCAGGATACAAGTTATTGAATCGAATCCTGCTGATCAATCAGGAACCCTCACTTACAGTAAACTAAACTTTAACGTATATCACAGTAGTATTGATGTTACTGGAGTGCGCAGCGAGGATAAATTGAGCTTAACCTATGACATAAGCTCAAGTCAGTTAGATGATAGTTTGATATGGAATATTTATGATACATATGAATATGCAGACGGGTACATAGATCCCAGTAAAGTTAGTGTTAGTCCAGTTGATTCGGATGGCGACATGGTTCCTGATCGCCCATTACAATTTTCGGAATATGTGGGTGACCAAGATGTTTTATTATTTGAGTACTATACTGATTTTGATGGGTATACCTACGACAAGCCAGTGAGCGGTGTGGTATGGGATTTAAGATTTCAGGGTGGCGTAGTTAGCACAATGTACGAAAATGCCACGGATTACCAATACACAGATGGTTCAGGTGGACAAAGCATTGACATTGAACAAGGCCAAGCAATACACAACACTGCTGATGATCGGTACTTTGTGGCAGAACGAACTTTTAGTACTGGTACATATGATGTCTACCACTATTTAGATCTGAATTGGGTAACACAATTACCCAGGCCCATAATAGATAATTCAGGAGTGACCTATAATCCTGGTAGCGACACCTTAACCCCTAGTAGTTTTAGTGACCCCAGACCAGTAGCCGATCTGGATTTTGTGATGGTACGAGATTACGGGGTAATATCAGATGACATGGAGAATATTGGTGGTTACATGGCGGGCTTGCATGTTTATACTGAATTTTCCTGTACTAAGGGAAACGTTGTCTACCCTGCTGGCGCTATGTATACGTTAACTCCTCAGAGCACAAATTTAGATATAATCACAGCAGAATTAGACGAAAATTATTTTAGCCGAAGAGGCAGAGGAAAAACACAAGACACCAGCGCAATTGATCCTGAAAAGTGTGTGATTAGATGGAATCACGTGGCGCCCAATAATGTAAGAATCGACCCCAGCATAAGCAACGTTATAGAAAATGTTGTGTTAACTGACACATATTATAACAGAGTACAGAGCTGGCTTGCAAATCCGTCAAATACATTCCCGTCACCACCCACCAGCGCACAGCTTAGTCAAAACTTTCAGAGTTTGAATCTGTATAAAAGTGCGAGCGATACATTGACATTTAGGAGCGCAGAATTTTTAAAGTTGTTTGGTGACACAAGCGACACAAAGTACCAAGCAAAGTTTAAGCTAGTAAAACTCACTAATAATTTAAGTGACAATGAACTCAAAAGCAAAGTAATCACAGCAATCAATACTTATTTTAATATTGATAATTGGCAGTACGGTGAAACATTTTATTTCACTGAGATGGCAAGTTTTGTTCATCAGCAATTAGGAAGTAATATAGGTAGTATAGTAATAGTACCCAAAAACACAGCAGGCGTATTTGGTCAAGGGTTCCAGGTTAAATCCCAACCCAATCAATTATTCGTTAGTACGGCAACAGTGGATGATATCGAAATTATCAGCCAGATTGATGCCCAGACCCTTAGCCCTTTAAGATAATTATATAAGTTATGGCAGAAAAGAAAACAATTGAATTTTTACCGGTAGTGCACCAGACATCAGTACTCAAGAACTTTTTTGAGAATACGGTTGAGGTGATGTTTAGCAAAGCTAAAGTATCCAATATTGATGGTTTTGTGGGCACTCCCAATACCGCTGGTTTAAGCGCAGGGACGTATATTCCTGAACTTACTGCAACCAAGCAGGCATATAGTTTATTGCCTACTATATCAACTATTAATGCAGATACAGGAAGGCCAGAAAATCTTACATTTTACGACGAATTTGTGGATGTATTAAGCACATATGGTGTTGATACCCGAGACCACAATAAGTTGTTTAACGAAGAATATTATGGATTTTTACCGCCCATTAATAGTGATAAGTTAATTAATTATCAGGAATATTATTGGTACCCACAAGGACCAGATAGCATAGCGATCACTGGTACCGCCGACGCGCCTATCGACATCAATAATGATATCATTGGTCAATCATGTTATATGACTGCTGATGGCACACAGCTTAGAAATGGCATGCGTATTAGTTTTTCCGGGGAATATGTTATACCCCAAAGTCAAGTTGATGTAGAATATGTTGTGGAAGGAGTGGGCAAAAATATTAATTTAGTTACGTGGGATATTAATTATGCCACTCGCTACGATACTAACAATCGCGACTACATGGTGATGCAGCGCGGTGCAAAAAATAAAAACACCTGGAGTAGAGTTAACTTTTGGTTTCACGTAAATAATTTTCTTGATGCCGGCCAAGTTTCGCCTGGCAGGGAGTTCAGAGCAGAACGCCCCATTATTGAATTTAATAATAATTTAGAAATGATTCAACAGGGGACTCAGTCACTTGGCAATATCGATGTAGCATCAACAGAGCTAAGGTACTTGGAAGTGCTTGGTACTGATGCTAACACTGGCGTTGATGGTGTTATTGTTGACAACAGAACGATTATTTTCCCCAACGAAGAACAGGGTATATCTGAAAAAATATATGTGGGAAGCAGATATGCTGTCCCCACTGAAGTTACGGCGCAAGGCGCAAATATTACGCCAGCACAGATAAATGCTGTGATCTCTGGCGAGCCAGGCTCTGGTTTTGTTCAGAGTTTTGAAATTATTGATGCTGGCACAGGCTACACACAAGGCTCAGTGAATATTGATATTTCTGGTGGCGGAGCAACAATTGATGCTACTGCTAATGCAAACGTACACCAGCGCGTTGTGGGTGGTATTATTTCTGCAGGAGGCTCAGGGTATTTGAGCACAAATACTTTAGTAGAAGTTGTTGCCACAGATAGCGCAAACACTGTGATTTCACAAGCAGTGATTGCACCAGTAGTTGGTAACGGCATCATTACTGATATTGATATTGAATCAGCAGGAGCTAATTATGTTACTCCAGTGGTCAATGTACTAAATGGATCCGCTGATGCTGATGTCACTGCTACGCTTGGTTCCAACGGCGAGATTGTGTTACTTACAATTAATGACGGGGGTGCTGGGTATTATCTGTCAAATGTTCTTGTTGAGATAGTTGATGCTGATGAAAATGTTGACTTTGTGCCTGCTTATGCGAGGATAGCACAAATACAGGGCGAAATTGTTGATATCACCGTAGCTTCATCCGGTGGAGTAGTACAAATGGGCGAGTATACCCCAGCAGCTACACTGAGTTTTGACATCACGGGCAGTGGCACTGGAGCATCAGTGAGCCCTGATATCGAAACATTTATTGGTGAACTTAATATAGTTGATCAAGGCCAGGGATATACTGCAAACAATGCTATTTTACTGACAGAAACAGGAACAATCGCAGACACTAATCAACAGGTATGGATTTCCTCAGGCGATGAAAATCAAGGCAGGGAATTTTATTTTAATGGATCTCGTTGGGTGCTGGCACAGGAAAAGGCTCTTAATAATCAAGCCCCATTGTTTAATCTTTATGACGACACTGGTGTGTCCCTGACTGATATTGCCAAATATCCTGGCAGTAATTTTTCAGGTAACAAAATTTTTAATTATGCTACGTCGGACGACATAGCTGGATTATCCGGTGTATCAGCAACAGTTAGCACAGCCACTGATCCCGAGCTTGGTTTCAATGTGGTGCACAAACCATTTAAAAGTAGCTCAGAAATATTATTTACTAATTATTTGGAAACTCAAAAATATACATATGTGCCTGTGGGCAGCACCGTTTCTGAAGATGTGATTGGTTACAATTATTACCGAAGTGTGGGGGAAACTCCTGAGTACTCACCATACTGGAAAACAACAAATGTTAGAGACAGGCAGCGAATTTATAGTAGATATACCATTGATCAACGAAGTGTTGACCGCAAGCAACTTGATTTTTATGTGGGCGGGTCACCCAGTGAGTGCCAGTATAGATCATGTGGATATGCTATTGATGTAAGAGTCAATGATGTGCCTCGTACTGATTTCGAGTACCGCCCTGCCGCACAAGGGTTTATTTTCTTTAATGATTTTAATTTAACTTTTGGTGATTTTGTGGAGATTGATATCTATGCTCCTGACGGTTTGTACACTACCCAGAGTATAAGTAAATTTGAAACACCCCTGAGTTGGAGTCATAACCCTGATAACACAAATATTGAATTTATTAGTGAGCCTGAATATATAGAACATTTTAAGACTTATCAAAGCGCTCAGGCAAATTTTGTGGGCAGCCCACTGGGAAGCAACAACTTTCCTGACACTGCCAGGGAGTCAAGGCATGCCACGAAGATCGTGCAGACCAATCAGGACGTAATGTTGGCAAGTTATCTGCTGGATGATCTGCCCCACAACATGATAGAGGCGATCAGGTTCAATGCCAGCGAGTACATTAAATATAAGGATAGGTTGCGCAAGGAAACCACTGAGTATTATAATGACAATAAGATAGACACTGATAACATCGAGTTTGTGCTAGAGCAAATACTCAGAAAACTTATTGGATTTAGAGTAGGGCGAAATGTTTTTAATCGCACATACATGGTGCCATTCGGTGACAACTACCAGGAATATAAACAGATCATAAACAGTGTTACGACTACTACCATCAACACTGGTATCGTAAACGATCTCACTAAGATTGAAAATAGTTTGTTGGTGTATAGCATAAGCAACAATGGCGCCGGCACAAAGAAGTTACTAATTGCTGACATTGATTATGTTGTGTCAAGCAACGCACCAATTACTCTGGAACTGTTTGCTGATTATACTGGATATCAAGTAGTAGCAAAAGTTTATGATGCTGATCGCGACAGCGCACAATGTCCAAGCACGGCCAGTACACTAGGGTTATTTCCCTTATTTGCTCCTGAAATACAGTCAGACAACAGCTTCAGTGACCCCATTGACGTAATAGTTGGGCATGATGGAAGTCGATTACCTGCTTTTGGTGATATACGCGATGACATTATACTTGAATTTGAAAAAAGAATTTATAACGGTTCCAAGAAAGAATTTCGTGACAAAAACAGTGTTGCTGAATTAAGTGTATTCAATGTGCGTCCTGGATACTTCCGCAAAACAGGATTTGGGTATACGGAGTGGTACAACCTCATGCGATATCATTTTGCTACGTGGACAAACACCAACAGTACTGACCCAGTTGTCAATGAATTTTATAATAACTCAGAGCCCTTTACATGGAATTACAGAGGAAGTTCGGATAATATACCTGGATACTGGCGTGGATGGTTTGAATTTTATTACGACACGGTCCATCCTGATGATCGACCCTGGGAAATGCTGGGTTTTACTGAGCAGCCAATGTGGTGGACTAACACATATGGTACTGATTTTGGCAGCAACAATGAGACCATGTGGAGCGACCTTGAAGAGGGTATAATTCGCGAAGGTCCCAGGGAGAATATATCCAATGCAAGTTATCAGCGAGCTGATAACCCTTATAGACGACCATTTTTGTTTAAGTTTTTGCCAGTTGATATCAACGGAGTGCTCAGATCTCCCAGCGAAATCACAGATACTGGGTCTACTAGTATTTCAACCACCTACACAAACATCAGGGAAAATACTGCTCAGACTTGGGAATCAAGTGGATATTTGGTTACTGATGGCTTAACTGTTAAAGCTGACAACAAGTTTATGTATGTTAGTTCACAGGGCGAGCTTAATTACACTGTCAATGATGTGGAAACAGAGGCTCTGCGAATTGAGCCCAGAAAAGCGCAATACAGAATTCCTGTTAATCCGGCGCGAGGTACAGGTAGTACGCTGAGTAAGCCATATATTGGCATCGCTTCCAATGGTCTGCCCATACTTAATCAAAACGATGCTGGAACTGCTAGCTGGGACAACCAGGATGAGTGGCATTATGATGTTGTGTTTGGTGATAATTTAACGCTTGAAAATCCCGGAGTAATTAAATCAGACGGCAGCTACGAATACTTTTTGATACCGCCTCAAGCAGCAGGCATTGAAGAATTTAGCACCACTGAGCATTCTCCAATCATAGGGTATGCTTTTGATGGTCTTCCAATTTACGGTCCATATGGTTATCAAGACGCAAGTAATGTCAATAGCGCTATCGTAAATATTAAATCGTCGTTTAAACTCAGAACAGGTACCAGACCAAGTGGTCCAGGCGGCGCATTTACTGGTTTGTTTGTGGAAGATTACGAATATGATGCAACTATTAATAATCCTTATAATAATGGGTACACTGATCAATATGGCATACGAGTGGGAGTTACGCCTGACTCGGATGGCCAGATAATTGAGTACTATGTTGCAACACAAGACGATCAGGGTAAACCCATGTTCCCATATCATGTGGGCGGGGGACAAAAAACACATGCTGGCGCAGGTACGGTTTGGGCAGGCGAATTTTGGGGAATCGTTTATGATTTAAGCGGTATTAATGTACCCAAGATAATTGACTGTGGGTACGGACATAACAGTGACAATACGTACCAAGTAGATGGTGATGGTAAGAATGCAGGGTTTGCTGTTACTCTAGCAGATGGTGCAATACGTAGTGTAACAGTCAGTAACAGAGGAAGTAATTATGATTGGCAAACAACCACTGCTACCATAAGCGGCGATGGCACAGGTGCAACTTGTAGACCCATAATAATTGATGGTAAAATTGTTGAATTTGAGATGCTTGAATTTGGTTCAGGGTATTCTTTTGCTGTGATAAACATAGGCCAGGTCGCAGACCCAGTAACTGGCATAGTTCCTGGCTCAGAGTTTGAGGGAATAATTAAATCATTGGCTGATAGCCCTTCAGAGGGAATAGTCAACGGCGCAGTAACATCTGTATCTCTGGGCGATCCAGGAACTGAATATACTTTTGCTTCTGCTACTCTTGATAATATTGCTGCTGGCATACCAACCCAAAAAGCATCTTTTGATATCACAATTAATACTACCGCAAACAATGGGCGTGGCGCAGGTCTCGACTCCTCTGAAAGTGCTATTGATATCATCACATCAGGGCCTAGTACTATTTTAGATAAAACTAGTGATATAGCCAGAACATGGCAGTTCAGTGATGGTGCGCCCGTGGAGAATGCCTGGAAATATTCGGAAACATATCCTTTTGCTGTGGCTGAAGCTTTGTTGCTTGCCCGCCCAGCACGTTTTGCTACTTTGTTTGCAGACCCTACTGCTTTGATGGCTGCACCAGTTGATCCTGGTCAATTATTGAGTAAAAATACACGTGAGCGGTGGAAATTCAAAGACCAAAATGAATTCAGGGTCCACGGTGATCGTGATGCCGCTGGTGAATTTATAACAAACATAGGATACACACAGTGGATTAATAGCTGGCTAGAATTTCAGGGCTTAAATATCACCGATGAATTTGTTGGTCCCATGAGAACGCTTAATATGCGGTTAGGACACAGGTTCAGCGGTTTTGTTGATAAAGACACCATGACTGTGAGAACAGATCAGTTTAATACTGCTGGTGGTGCAAGAAGTTTAATTATCCAAAAATCTGATATTGATGTACAGGTACATAGTAGTCAGTACAAAACACGAAATTACTACACAGGCGTACAAATTGAAAATGTAATCAATGGATTCAAGGTGCGTGGTTACGATCGCACTCAGGGTAACTTCAAAGTGCTTGTTCCTGACACCAATAGTAGCCACAGAGCCATTGAGGTGGGCGGTAAACCCGCACCATACGCAACATGGAAGTCTGGGGAATTTTATAAAAAGAATACTTTGGTTGAACATTTGGGGCGTTTCTATAGCAGTAAGTTAAAGCAAACCTCTGGTGATACTTTTGACTCTTCGTATTGGCTTTCCTTGGGCAAACTTCCGCAGATTGGCGCAGCTAGTGCAAAAATATACAGCTCATTTTTACCGACTGTGGGTTATGTTAACTATGAAACTATATTTTCAACTGAACAAGAAGTTGTTGATTTTCTTTCAGGTTTGGGCGCAGCACAAGCACAAGCTGGGTTTAACTTTGGCCAGTTTGATGTTGACGTAGCTGCTGTGCGGGACTGGACACACGCAGCAAACCAATTCTTGTTTTGGACCACTGGTAAGTGGGAAAAAGGAAACACCCTTAACCTAAGCCCCATGAGCTCCAATGTGGTGTTTGAAACTGCTTTTGGATTTGTGTCAGAAATTGACAGAATTGACAGAGAACAATTTACATTACTGGATCAAAACGGAGCAGCAATAGAACCACAGGATTGCAGAATAATCCGTGAGGGAAACATGGTGAGCGTGGAGCCTCCTGAAAAGAGTCAAATTTTCGGTGCTTTATTGTTTGTTAAAGAAATAGATCATGCAATGGTGCTTAATAACACAACTGAGTTTGGTGATATAATTTATGATCCGGTGCTGGCGCAATGGCATGACAGACTGAAAGTCAAGGCAAAGCGTACAGCAGAATGGACCGGTACTCTTAGTGGTGACGGTTATGTGATCATGGACGATGAACTAAAGCCCAATTTGGATAACCTTGCTAGTACCATGGGTAGATATTCAGAGACTGGATTTGTACCAGTAGAGCAGCAAGTTTATAGAGCAAGCAGAGAACAATACGGATTTCAGAACAGAGAATATTTGACCAATCTTGATATTTTGGACGAGCAACAATTTGATTTTTACCGTGGATTATTACAGACCAAAGGTACAAAAAACAGCTTGGAAAAACTTTCCAAGAGCAGCAGCGTTATAAATGGTAGCATCGACGCATTTGATGAATGGGCGATCAAGCTGGGCGATTTTGGTGACACGCAATCAGAACAAGGCATTGAATTACTGCTTACCAAAGCTAATTTAGTTCAAGACCCTCAGCTTATTACCATGAGCTTCCCAGAAGACACCACAGGCATTGTGGAAAGTGTGGAAGTGATGTACGCCAATAACAAATATAGCAAAGTACCCGATATCAGAATTAGCCATCCAGTAAATTCATTGGGTAAACCTACACCTGGCGGAAGACAAGCCAAGGCTCAGGCAACATTAAAATCTAATGGTACTCTTGATACAATAACTATTACTGATCCTGGTCGGGGATATGATTCAGGGGTAAAAGGAACGGTCATAGCGACTGATATTGGTGTTGACACTGATACTTATGAATTTACAAACGCAGTAGCCAGAAGTGGTCCTTATCACAACGTAGCAAATAGTTGGATCGATACGCCAGTGAATGGCACAGTATACATAACTAACCATCTTCCTGACGGCGGCAATTTTTCCATAGTCTTTAATAACGTTACAGACCCTATTCAAGTAGCTAACGTAATTAACCAGATACCTTCGGGGGTTAGAGCAGATCTATACGCAAGCAACCTGCCCAATGCGTTACAGCCTGGGTATTCAGAAAACAATCCAACTGATCACGATGTATATTACACATTGACGTTGACTGGTGCTGATTTTACACTAGCTGAACAAAGTATCTCAAAAGTATTCAGTGATCAATTATATTTGCCAATAAATCAAAGATTCCAGCCACAGCAAAGATTTATCATTGAGGACGCTAATACTACTTCTAAAAGTAACATAAGTGTAAGTGTAAATGATACAATTGTTGATGGTTCTTTTTGGAACTATGATTCAGGGGATACTTGGCAAACCCCAGGCACTGCTAGCGTTAGCTCTGACAACCAGAGTGCAGTAATCACGCTGGGTGTTGGTAGCGATCACGGAACAAGCAGCATTGAATATGATAACCTCACTATTATTAACGGCAAGTATCCCTATTTGGAACTATACATTGATGGTGTAAAAATACCTCAGCTAGCATACAATCATAATCAGGTATTTGTTCAGACATACACGGCGAATACAACTGCTATAACAATACCTGATGCCAGCAAACTTCCAATCGATGTTTTGATTGATGGTAATATTAGCGTTAATCAGGTATATACAGTTTGCGAAAAAGCCACAGTACAGTTTGAAGAATCATATCAGGGTGATTTACCTGGGTCGGTGCTGAAGATTGATACACTCGCTGATGATGGTATAGCAGTTAAGATAGGCAGGCAACGAACTTTTGAGATTGCTGCGGACGAGGCTGACGACGGAATAATCGTGATAGACATAGACGATACGTCCAGATTCCTTAAAAAGCCACTGGGGCAAATTAACCAAGATCTCTGGAACACCACTGCCCAAGTTGATTTTCATGGCATAACTGATCCAGATTATTCTGTGCTGCCCAATGCCGGATATGTTAACAGCGCAAATGTTAATTTTCAAGCTTATGACTTGTCAAGTCTACCAGAGTTATTTGATGCTGATGTCCAATTAAAACCTCGTGGAGGGCATACAATACACATAGCTGATTCCGAGAACAACAACTGGAATGTCTACAGACTCAAGCCCACTGACGCTGCCATACAATATCTTAAGCGTGAACCAGAGTCTAATTCAGTTAAACTATATACTGATTTCAGTTTGTTTAATTATATTGACGGTAATCAAATTGGTACAGTAGACACAGGAAAATATTTAGATTATTACTTGACCATCAGGAATGCTGATGTATCGGATAATGTGGCTATATGGACAAATGAAAAAATTATCAGAGAAAATAATTTAGTTATTAATGATTTTAAAGCGCCCAGGATGATTGAAGCTAGGATAGCTAGCATCGGGCCAGTGGAAAACAAAACATACGAAATTGATAGCATCTTACCATTTAGCGATAAGCGCATAAAGGGAGCAGTGGTAACACCAGTTAATCAGTCAGCCGGCTCTAACACTGTAACAGTAACAGGCATGACCAGCAACTCCCTGAGAAATGGTGATTCAATACGTCTGATTGACTCCGGGCAAAGTGACAGGATACAAGTTAATCTTGGAGCAAACGTAACCGTTTCTGACCCAGGCACCCCTGCAGGTAGGCTGATATTCACTAATTTTAATGATGCTGACAAGTTCCGTGAAAAAACTCAAATAAATATGATCTCTACACAAAATGTGCCCACACAGAAAATGTCAGTCATTAGTGTATCAGGCACAACTTTGGAGCTTGGTGGGGAAATATTGACTTCCGTGGATACCAATATAATTAGTGCTGAATCTGCTATTTCGTATTTTGGTCAGGTTCCTACACTAGTAACAACAGAATATTTTGATCTGGGTGACACCGTTGGTACTTTGCCTGAAGACGATTACTTTATTGTGTCCAATGTCAGAGTAAATTCTACTGGTGCACAAGAACTTGATATTGAGCGCCCAGCTACCCGATTTAATAGCACAGATGTTTCTGCTAACATACTGGGATTTACTGTCAGCGGTTCAACCAATGTAGCAGTTAACACCAATGGCGCAGTTTTTGCCGTAGGCACTGCGATAGAAATAACAGGGGAAATCGGTGATACTGCGCCGCTCAACGGCATATGGAGTATAAATTCTGTAGATACGTCAACCGGTACATCGGCTACCTTTACGGTAAATTCTGCCATAGCCGACGGCGCATATGCAAGTAGTGGGCAAGTTTATAGAAGTAAAGCTTTCACAGTGGTTGATGTAGCTATTGCAAACAAGAGCAAGGTAGCACTAACAAGCAATCCTGGGTTACGGAGCGGTGATATAATCAGAGTGGATGCCAATAATTGGAGCGGCGTTTATGAAATTGAACAAACATTTGGTGGCAGTGAATTTGTAATCGATGCACCATACTTATATGATACAGATGACACTGGTAAAGTTTACAGTCACGGAATCAAAATAACAACAACTGGGCCACATGGTATTAGTCCACAGTATGCTCAAAATGACAAACGAATTGCTGTGCATTTTTCTCTGCCCAAAACATACAATAAATTTTATCGTGTGGCCAGAGTAACACCATCAGCAATTTATGTTGATGGTGTAATGCCGCAAACAGACAGTGAACAGATTTTTTACGAAGTAGTACATGGCACTGTTACTGCTGGCCCAACTGCTAACAGAACAATTAGCTTTTCTCAGAACAGCAAGCTGGGAAATATATTATTATACCGCAGAGCAGACATGAGCTTGGTACAGCCATATCTATATCAAGCCACCGAGACTGGCATTATAATTAGTTCTGCAGAGGTAGACACTGACAATAACGTGGGACAAGACTATGTTATTGTGCGCGACATGGATCGCAAAGCATACCGCTACCCCACAGTAACAACAGTGGACCATAATAAAGTTCGTTTAAACGGGGCAGAATTTTCTATTACCAGCACGGGTACTCCTGAGGCGATGGTACAGAACATTAACCGCGATGCGCAATTAAAGAGAGCATTCGTTAAACCCGGTGCAGGTTCTGGTTTGACTCTAAGCTTTCCAATGGTCAAGAACCCCAACGAATTAGTTGCGGACTCCATGGGCTATAAAGTACCAGCATATCGCATCAATAACTACGGTCCTTATGTAAGGGACGCAGACAGCCTAATGAGTATAGCAGGCACTGACAAAATGGAAACGTCAAGTGTTGTTATGACCGACGGCAATGAAACATTGGTTGATCCTGAATTTGAGACAGGACCGGATCGCAGAGGCCCGCACCTGGGCATTAAATATTTTGATTCAGACCTCAATGGATACATGGTATGGCAGCCCAGTGTTGAGCTGGGACAGCGCGGAAAATACGTGCCACAGTCACCTGTGTATAACAGTAATAACAGGTCCATAGAATTACCTGAAATTAATCAACTTCAGCCACCATTGAGTCATGAAAATGGTGGCAAGATATTGCAAATTATTCCAGGCACATATCCTGAGGGCATGAACAGAGCAAATGTGAGCACTGCTGGCATACGCCGGGGTTCGTACAATATGTCAGACACAATCACTACGGTGCTGCCTCCACAGTTCGATATTGCACAGGATCTCAACGGCATCAGAGTTCTGGATGAGGATAACCGCATAGTTACTATGCCCAGATATAGATTGCGCCCCACACCTGAACAAGTGTATGAAGTGTATGAGATGACACCAATCAATAATGAGAGTTTGGTTACAGCAAACATGGCATTTGATAACACTGATGGTGATTTGTTTTTGTATGGCAATGCACAAACTACTCAACTATATGGTAATAGCAATATAACCATAACAGACACAAGCAACATTGAGCTTCATGGCAAAGTGGATTATGCTAATACAAATATTAAAGTTGATTACATTACTACTGAAACATCTGGGGTAGAGTATATTGCGCAATTAGTGGATGTAAGTCTACCACCCATGGACCGCCATGATTACTATGGCACAGTAAGCGCATATAATAATTTTTATGGTTTTAGGGTCATGCGCAGGGCGCTGAGCAAAGGAACAACTTATTTCAATGGAAGTGTGCGTCTTGGTGCAGTGGAACCTGGCGCATTTATATCCAAACACATTATCCCTGAACCTTTTGCTATTCGTAACAGTATTAATGGTAATGGCACATCAGCTAGGAAAAACTTTGACGCGCTAACATACGCTGTGGCAGAAGTAAGTGGCGATAGCGTTTTGATAACACCACAGCAGCAGGGATACGATAAGTTTACCATTTGGCAACCTGGGCTGATACCAGGTATCAGCGACCCGTCTGAAGTAACCGACCTAGCTATCACTAACGATGAGTTGCCTGTGTTGGGCAGAGGTACGGGATATTATGCCCCAGGAGATGGTCACGAACCGCAGGTGTACGATGGGGAATTACGGGAGTGGGTCGATTATACAAGTGCACAGAGCGCAGGGTACCCAACCACCCAGCGTAATAAATATTTGGAATTAATTCCCAGACTAGCTTATAGTAAATTATTTGAATTGTACCCAGGGCGAACAACAAATGATGAAAATATTAATATTTCTGAGGAGTTAAGTAGTAAAAGTGAATACATCTATACCAACACCATAAACGCAGATTCAAAACTATCAGAGTACGATCAAACTAAATATACCAGATTCAGACCTGATGAAATTTTTGTTGCTTGTTTTTGGACCGAGGAGTATATCTACAAAAATCAGTTTGTGTCTTATGGAAAGAATGTTGATCAGGGTGGAAACCAAGCAGCAATTTATGAAGATTACGCTGGTACTATTGTAAAGTTTAAATACATCAGGCTAACAGAACTTCCCCTGGATGCAGTGTTACAGAAACCAATAGCTGATACTGGCTGGGGCGGTGGCGTTGAAACTATGCCTGCGCTCAACACAGCTCCCATAGTTAAAACATCAGCCAAAAATATGTTTTCCCTGACTGGCGATGCAACACCAGTCTCTGCTGGTTCAGCCAACAAAGCCAGTGATACTGACGTCATTAACTCCCCAGGGTTTGGCGGGGAATCAACCTATCTTGATAATTTGGTTGATGGCGCTCCTGCGTTGCTGACGCCAGAGCCACCAAATAATTCAACACAGGCGCAGCAACCTTCGTCGGAGCCCATTGGTGATTTAAGTTCACTGAGTAGGTCCTCTGCTGATGATTACCTTACGTTCGGGCATGGAAGTCAGCCTGACACTGCTGACCAATCAAGAACGCTGTTGGGTACTGCTTCAGAACGAGTTAATGTGGCCACTTTAAACCGGCCCAATAGAAACAACGCGCCTGTCCTTAACCCACCACAAGTAATATTGCCTGGACCGTGTGAAGTAATTGATACGTCACCTGATGGTAATGCATTAAACCCACAGTCTGGCGGCTGCGGGGTTGCTAGAACGGAAATCAAGAAGCTTGGTCTTACAAATAACTTTTATGGTGTGGCTGTGACAGGCAAATCATGGACTGATCTAACTACTGATGGAACGCCGCTATATGAATATCACAATGTAGGCAAAGTTGCAAGCGATAATGGCGCTGTTTATTTGGCTGCTGATTTTACCAGTGATCAACTTACTGGCGCGGGAATCACAGTGGTGCAATCTAAAACTCCCTATGGTGTTATGGTTAATGGTTCAACATTTAGCCCCAGAAACGCCAAGGACGCTGGAAAAATTCAATCTTGGTGGAGAAACGCAACTGTACTGCGGCAATTGAGCACAAATGTTTATGAAAACATGAATCTTGTGGGATCATATAATGCATCAACAGGTGATACTCTATCAGATCAACAGCAGACTGCCTTAAATGCAGCACAAGCCGTGGAAAGATCTCGCATCAAAAAGTATGGTTTCGAGCCAGTTGATTTACCCAACAGGCGATATAATGGCGACAGCGTCATAAACATGGCTAGCATAGCGGGTATATCAGCCCCAAGCAACGACAATGAATTTTTATACCCCAGCGACTTTGCTATTAGATCACCAAGTCAATGGCCATGCACTGATTTCCCCATTGGGGGGCCTGAACGATTGACCCCTGTCAAGGATGGATCGCCACTCAGGAATTTTGGAACATGCAATGCCGTCAAGGGCGTCATGCACATGGCAGAGAACAGGGTCGATTGCGGTCAGGGACAGTATCTGGTAGTTTTTGTGCACATCGGCACAGGAAGCGGCATGGACGGGGTTAATATTGACGAGGGCGATGCAGTTTTGCCTGACTATAATGTTTATATTGATTTTAATGCTGAAGATTCGGCAACAGGGGAAGCTGATACTGTATTGGCTGAGTTTGGTGATGACCCAGAGACAGTGACTGATAATATTGGCGTAGGTATTGGTGGATTTAAAATACGTCCAAATTTTGTCAATGCGGTCGATGTTATATATAACCAATCGCCTGGCATAGGAGCAAACGGGGTAGGATGGACTGCTACTTTTGATCCTACCCTAAATGACACCGCTGGCCCTTCAGGCTCACCGATTACAATTACATCAATCGATATTGATAGTACAGACGTGTTTGGGTCTGCCCAGTGGGCCACATTAAACGGTAACCGAATAACGTACTTTAGCAATTCATACCTTTCACGAAATCCAAACACGGCCACATTTTTCTATACTGCAACCGATGGCATAAACTCTGGCACAGCCAGAGTCAAGGTATTTTTTAATCAGCTTGCCCCACCAGACCCACAGCCAGCCACTGATCCTGGCGCAGATGGAGTTTACCAAAACCCCAACACTCTGCCTACTGATGTGGGTAGACCGAGTTACTATTATGCAGACGGGGCAAAAGTAAAGAGTTGGGTAAACAACAATAACGATTTACGAAACTGCACGGATTCGATTCAGCCCAATAGTTGTTCCCCTAGGGCATATGCTGCACAAGCTGGCACGGGTACCTGGGGAAGTACTGATGGTAACGTTCCATCACTTTCGGGCGATTATGGGCTAGTATTTGATGCCACTGACGGCGGTGACAATTTCGACAACACGCACCCAAAGAAGTCGATAGTAACCACGTACTCATATGAACAACTAATTAATGTTTACTACCCATATCATGGACCAGTCAGAGGCGCAGATCGTTATACTCATAATGGTGTCACCACGCAAACACAAATACCTTACCAATATAATAATAGCCCGTTTAACTCTGCAGAAGTATCATTAAGTGGACCAAATACTGCTGATAGCAATCGTATCCGTTATGCTAGACCATATGCTTTTCAGACTGGTGACAACAGTACTCTTAATGCTGGGCAGCGTGGTGATGCCATAGCAGCACCATTTTCTAATTTAGACGGTCGCATTATAACCTCTCTGGATTTTTCACAGAACACTGATCGCATACCAGCAAATGGTGTTGCTGAAAGTAAGGGATATTTTCGTGCATCCAAATCTGGGTGGCACACCATACGATTATTACCGCAGTTTGCTCAGGCGTTTGCATGGGTAAGTGGTGTATGGGAGTGGTATAATAGTGATTCCAATCAAGCATTAACAAACGATGAATATATTGCTTTGTCGGATCAAAACAAGAGTAACTATGTAAGACGATGGTATGGAGTAGATGACCTTGGTTATATTGCAGGTCCAGCACGTACACGTTCGTCCCAGGACTTAATTGGTGAATACTTTAAGCAGGATGGCTGGAAAGGGTTTACAGTAAGTGGTAACCAGCCCACTGGATATGCTGCTGATGAAATTGATGGTGTTAGTAGAAAATGGGTAGGTACCATGGAAACGGGTACCAAACAATACCATAATGAAAACGCTACACTGTATAGCCCGGCGGACAGAAGCGGCGGCACTGATTTTCCAATTCCAGGAGCAGTAAGAATTTACTTGGAAAAAGATCAATACTATTTTGTGCGTTTATTTATGATGGCCAGACCATTTCCTGGAAGTACTGGTTATGCATCAGTCAAACTAGATTATTATGATCCAGATAATATTGGGCCGTCTGTGCTCACAATGACTGGCTCACAGGACCCAGGTAACAGTGATGGTGGCGGGGACAACAAATCTGTCATTACGTTGTGCGATAGTATATTTAACCCCAACAATCCCAGGGCAGCAGGAGCAAGTAGTTCTACCAAGAGAATTTTCTTGCGCAACACTGCTTCTGATAGTCCAGCAAATTGGTACGCACTTAACCTATCAGCATTGGGCATGGAATTGGGTGATTTATCGGATATCTCATATACAGTGGAAATCGGCAGTCAAAATTTATCACTGACTATTAACGATCTCGCACTCAGAGATTGGACTGATCAGCCCGAAACATTAAATGTAATTAAACAGACTTATCGTGCACAGGTTATTGAGGGTCTCATGGAAACTGTTGAGGCCGTAAACACGGCGATTGACAAGGGATTCCTGATCAAGTGGGGTAGTGGTGGAAATTATGACAATTTGTATCAAACCGAGCCGCTACTTGGCGATCTGTGTTCGGGTGAGGACAATGCAATATACCCGCCAGCAAATCCTGATTTTGTTAATAGTGGATCAGGCAATGGGTCAGGTACAACAACAACTGATGTATCTGATATAACACAGTTGACTTCACAATACTGTGGTGGATCTACTCCGGCGTATGCAGAATGTGGCTTGGTAGACCCCATACCCAATGCTTATTTGACTACTGATAATTATTACTGGGGAGACCCAACGGGTCCTCATATACCAGCTGATAAAGTTTTATGTATACCCATGACAATCATTGGTGATTCAAGAGCATCGGGTACATTTACTCTAAATAGTGAGTCCACTGTAATACAGGAAGGCAGTGCCTTGCTAGCGTGGATATCACAAACACCTGCAGGCCAATCTTTGAATCCTGAAGGCGCTGTTTGCATGACTACTACTGTTCCTGCAGAGTTTACGTGGACGCAGAATTCTTCACAGCTAACAGCACCTGGCAGTGTTATGTTTGCTGGCACATCACCTGGTGTAAGATATCTTAATTTATGTGTGTGGACCGACCCAACTGGGGCAATAACAGTACCGGCGTTGTCAGAAAATGGCTTAAAGCTGCATGATATCAATAATTGGGAAGACAATATAAGTTCAGAATCGTTTAATCTGGGGGCTGCTCAGTGGGGTTGCACTGTCTTGCCGCTTATTAATAGCAGTTCTGAACAATACGATTTGCAACCACCCGGAAACAACAATAACATTGATAGCAGCACATCAGCCGCACGGTGGTATTACCCCACAACAGGTGATTATTTTAATGCATCAATATCAGATTCTGTAAAAAATAATGGTATTATCAGAGCCGCCAATAATTATAAGGTTTTACCCGAGGCCAGCGGACAGTACGATGGTGCAAACGGTAAATGGGAAATAGATTTAAGTTCGCATAGTGATCGAACTATTGTTGTTCCTGTGCAAGTAGATAGGGATGACGTACTATTGCGTAATTTCCGAGTGCGGGTTGGACAGTATTACGATAATAATGATAACATAATATCAGATGCTGAAACAGTGATATGGGTAAGCGACTCCATAGGCGGCGCTCCTCTGATAGGAACTACGTGGAATCAAGCAACAAGTTTATATACAAATAATGTTGAGTACGTTTCAACCACTGGAAATATAACTGGCATGAACTCAGTAAAAACTCCCAGTGATTTTATTTTAAATGCAGGAGTATATTATTTCCACATCAAGGTAGTAGAACAGGATCAGCCATGGAATGGTTCACCAAATACTGATGTAGATTATATCAAAGCAGTGATTGAACCCTATACTTCATCGTACCACTTGCCTACACTCATAGCTTATATCAATGGCGAAGCGGGTGGCGGAAATGAAAACCCCGGCGACACGGATAGTGGTGACGGTGGTAATCCAGGAGATAATGGCTCTGGCTCGGACGTAAATTGTGTGGTAACTACTACTGCGCAGCGCGTCTTTGGTCTTGGAGAAACAATTAATATGTTTGGTTATAGTGTGCCTTGTACCGTAGCACTTGCTAAATGTTTAGCAGATATTGGTTTAGTTTTTGACGGCACAACTCAAAGCAAGGCGTGCTTGGCGCAAGCAGCAAGTAATAGTTCACAGGCTTTGGCTGATACTCCGTTGCCCGAGCCCAATGGTGCAGACACCAACGACAACACTGGTACTGTGGTGGTTGAATCGCCGTGTTCAAATAATCCTTACAGACAAGCCCCAGGACCAGGAAGTTCAGCGTATATTAGGCGTATCAGAGCTGGAGAGACCCCTGCCTCTATCAAGAGGGAAAATGATCAGTGGTGGAAGTGGAGAACTGACAACGGGTGTGTGCAGGGCGGTCTTACGTTCGGCGGTGGTTCATCTACTACAAGTGACGGTGGTGTTACATACGGTGGGATCACATTCTACGGTGGTTCACAAACAAAGGCAGGCAACTTTAATTACTACAACAATCATCCACAAACTGGATCAGGATTATACCCTGCAGGCACAAAACGCACGGGCACAAAAACAGTGGACCCCAACCTATACGGATTTAATATTCCACTTAGTAACGATAATCCCGTAAATGCAACTACTCAGCGAATTAGTGGTAACAGAGTTATTCCTTTGGCTAGCCCGCTGAGTGTTATTCCAGATAGTCCTCGTCCACTCCAGTCAAATGTGGATACGGAAAATTTTAATCGGGCAATGCCAAGTAATATCGGTAGAACTTATCGTAACCTATACTACGATCCCAGAAGTACTGGTGCGAGCTTTAGCAGTAATGGCCGTCGCATACAAAATATTCGTAATGGTGCATTTGCTGTGGACGGTTCCCTGATTAGTCAGGAAATAAATGCTATTCCAGGTACTGGTTCTAAGCCACGAAAGACACTAGCAAGTTCCTCGCTCACAGCGGCGATGGAAGTGCCACTTGCATTTGCTCCCACTGAAAATGACGACATCACTTATAGTAAGCGATCGGCTGCAACCATTGAGCCCTTAAATGCGGATGGGTCATCCGCGGGTCCAGCAGCTACGGTGGCATTGAAGCAGTCTGCACCTTCCATAAATGTTATGGCACGGGACTTTGCTGGAGTCAAGGACGGGTCGGAATTATATCTTGGCGGAGCTAAAGTAGTAGTCAAAGGCCAGGACCCAATACAATCCATAGCTTCACAAATTAATTGTCAAACCAGCGCAATCAAGGCATACGTCAACACGACGATGGGTCCAGGTGGACAAACTGAGCAAGAACTTATTGTGGAAAGTTGTGATAGCAATCCTTGGAATATCATCAACGGCTGCGCTGGCGGTGAAATACGCCAGGTAGGGGATTTCCATGTAAACAAAGGATTTGAGCAAAGCAGAACATTAACTAGCCAACTCTTGCCACCCTTGATTACCAATGTTCAGGACAAAGCCAATGTTTCAAATGGCAACTTCCATAGTACAGCTAACTTGATGGTAGCTTATACTGATACAGATTTCCCCAGCACTGGGCGATTAGTAGACATTAACTTTAATGCTGAAGACTGGAATGGCTCGACAGTCGTTCTCGATGACGTACCATACCCAAGTTTGTTCCCACAGGAAACTATTACCGAAAGTAAGTCAGGCACAGGATACCGCAAAGGTGATAGATTGCGCTTAGTTGGCGGCACCCCAATCAATAGTAATAAAGGACCGTTGACGCATATATGTATTGATGACAGGGGCAAAGGGTACACGAATCCTGAGAACATCGCAGTTAGAATCGGCGATGGCACAACACCAGGAACCGGTGCAGCAGCCATAGTACGTGAACTTGACGAGGCTGGTGGTATAGTACAGATAGACATGATTAACTACGGTGTGGGATACGATCCTAGCCGACCACCAGTAATAACCGTGGAGGACGCTACACCCAGTAATTGGACACAAAGCGTCAAAGTAATTGACGGAGTAAATCAATTTAACGAAGTTGCTGTATCTGCCGGGGACTATTTTAAATATACCTTTACTACAGTGTCCTCATCAGTGGAAACAATTGGCAGCGCACCACCAGTAGTAGAACAAGCTCCGCAGTATTTCCGAGTTAACAATAATCTTGATGATGGTGCATCTTATGTGATTGGTGGCACAGTAAGTGACGATATTTCGTTTGCTGGCGGTAATTACCAAAATGATAAATTCGTACCACTGATACTTGAAATACAATTAGCTAACATCACCGTAGCCAGGGGAGCCACCGTGGCAATTACTTCCTCAGGTGCAGATAGTGATGCAGACACAATAAATGCTCTGGGCACATGGTTAGTAATAGATCATGCGACTGGTCCATCGGGTTCAGAATTTAATAGACCTATATTGTATAACACTAGTTTTCAAACGGTTGCGAAATTAGAAGCAGTAACTCGCGCCCAGGACGCAGGAAGTCTCACTCTGACCAGAGCAGCAGAATTTGACCCGTCTGGGAATATGTATAATGATTTTATACCAATAGCTAATCCAGGTTTGGGCAAAGCGCCTGCAGAATTAAACGGCTTAATTGGTTTAGACCCTGCCATGGACCCCAATAGTGTAGGCAGCAGCGATACTAAATCACCGTTCACTGGTGGTGCTGACGAGCAGGGCTATAGAGCCCTGGGAGGTCCACTCAGAGTAGCTAAGTTCCTGGTAACTAATGTTGATGCAACTGGTGCAATTACCGGCTTAAAGATACTGGATCGCGGTTTATACAAGGTTTTCCCAAGCGACTTAACTTTGGGTATACCACTGGAATATGATTATGAGCCAGTGGGTGTCGAAAGTTCAGCTGATAGCACAATTGGCGCTTCAAAAGCTAACCGCGATACGTTGGGTGGAGTAGACCCACTGAGAAACAATATATTGTATGGCGGCCAGCATCCCGAATATGCCAAGCTCATAGGAAATAATACTTGGGCCACAACTGATCCTGAATTATTTAACACTGCATTGGGCCAAAATGAATTCATAAAGCACAAGGATTGGGCTGGCGTAGCTGAATATAAGTTAGTTAGTGGTGGTGAAACGGTGCAATATTTCGGAACTCCTGGCGCATATGACCCTAGCACATTCGTGGAAGGGACTATTCAGGGCATAACTACAAAGCTCAGCAAAACAAATGAACTTGACATTGATCCGCAAACTGGTACACTTAGACCAGATGGCAATGGTTATAAAACACCAGAACGATTAGCCGGTGGTAGGGGTGCCCGTGTTTTCCTAACGGCCCAAATAGTTCCTGACTGTTCTGAAAAAGGCACAGCTCGTGAGGATCTGGGATTACCTGACGTAGTTACTGAAATTGACGCACCCAAGGCATTTGTGAATGCAGCCAACACCGGCTTAAATGATGTGGGATACGATCCAGATGTATTGTCGTGGACTGTGGTTAATCCTGAGAGTCCCATACCAGATATTGAACTCAACACAACGTTCCCAGGAGTTCGTTTTACTGGCTTTGACTGGATGGGTATTCCTGATGGTGATTATAACAATGGTATTTTGTGTATTGTTGCTACGTTGAGCGAACAGAATTTGTCAGAAGCTCAACTAGAGGATGAATTAGAAAAAATATATAATGATGTGGGTGGTATAACTTCAGAGTCAGTGGTTATTACCCCTGATGTAGAAGCAGCGGTCCCTGCTCAGATAAACCAACAGCGAGTCACAAACACTGCGCTCACACTGGCGTGTATACAAAGCTTAAGAACCGACCCCAATAGCTGGTTTGATAATTCAGAGGTTACCAGAATACAGGAATTATACCAGTATGATATTACTAACGTATTTGGTACTCCTCTGACATTGAGCAAGGAAAAACAGGACGCAGATGTTTTTTACTTCCAAAGTGATCGGGAACAAAATAACATCACGCAGAGTTTGGATACAGTATCAATTACAAATCCTGCAGCGCTCTATAATGAGCCCAGCATGTATTCAGCGGTTAGTAATCAAACAAGAACTGACATAGACTATCCAGAGCAAACATGGTATGACAGCCTGACGCTAACTGGCTCAGATTCTGACATACAAGCAAATTACCCTGGGTTTATAAACGGCGGCTGGGCTTACGAGGAAAACGGCATAATCAAACGTTGGCAGACACCCATGGTGGATACTAAGTTTGTGCACAACAGTTTAATTTATAATCCTGATACTGGTAACAGAATCACGGACTTAGATTTCTGGGATCCGTTCAAGGGAATTTTGCCAGGCTTTATGAGAAATGAAATCAGTTACATAAGCGAGAATGATCCTGTTAATTATAACCTTGATCGCACTATGTTTGGTAAAAATCAAGTTGGTAAAATTTGGTGGAACACCAGCACACTGCGATATCAGTGGTATGAACAGGGATCGAATCGTGAGAGATGGGAAAATTGGGGCAAGGCATTTCCTGGCAGCACCATCACTATTTGTGAGTGGGTGGAAAGTAGAGCAGTGCCGCAAAACTGGTCAGGTGACGGCACCCCATTATATACTGATCAATACATAACAGAGCGACACTATAATCGTGACACACAGGAATATAATTATTTTTACTATTACTGGGTCCAGAACCGTAGCGTAATTGACCCTGTGCTTCAAGTAAGCCAGGGCAGAAATTTTGATGCTAAAACACTGGCCAGATATATATCAGACCCCATCGGTTATGGAATTCCCATGATAAGCTTCTTAAATAAGAGTAGCATCATGCTATCCAATATCGGTGACGTTATACGGGACGACAAAAATCATCTACAGATTAATCTCAGCAGAGACCTAGACCCCAATGGCATCAAACACACTGCTTGGGCACTGCACAGGGAATCAGACTTGCGTGATTACTTGCCTGACATGTTGATTAATAAAGTTATTGACAGTCTGGCTCAACAAAACGCCACAGGTCAGGTTGTTCCTGATCCGGGTTTAAGCGAAGTACAAAAATATGGTATTGAGTACAGACCAAGACAGTCAGTGTTTAATAATCCGCGAGAAGCAAGAAGAACCATGGCATATGTTATCAATGAGCAGTTTGCCAACATCAATTTGTATACTGAGTATCCAACTTGGAGCAGCAATTTACCAGAGGAATCTGAGTGGCAGTATATACAGCGGGTTACTTGGTATGAAACAATTTACGTTGACGTCGACACCAACCAGAAAGTTAGATATGACGATAGTTATAAGCCTATTTTCAATGTTGACAATGTTGGAGATCTCAAAACACTCAGGGACCTTCCGGACGGCACGGTTGTTCAGGTAGGGACAGCAACATCTGAAGCGAAAGAGCTATGGTTATATAATCAAAACAGTAACGATTTTAAGCGTATTGCTATTCAAAATGACACAATTAAATTACGGGATTCTGTGTTTGATGACGTCACAGCAATCATGAGCATGGAAATACGTGCCCTCCTTCAGGCTATGAATAGAGCACCATTGCGTGGTTTAAATTTGTGGAATACGCTGTTCTTTGAATTATTAAAGTATGCATACATGGAGCAAGGACAGCTTGATTGGGCATTTAAGAGTTCTTACATTTTCGTGGATAAAAATGAGGAAGATTTAATTAAGATAGCTGGATTCAAACCTGACAATTTTGAAAATATTCAGGAGTACATGTCTGAAGCCAAACCATATAATGCTAAAATCAGGGAGTACAAAGACGGAAAATCTCCGCCCACAGAATCCATAGGCATTATTGGTCCCAATGATCTTGCCCCTAGTGTAAATCAGTGTGGTAATCGTTTAGCTTGCGTACCTGGTATGCCCGGTGAGGATCTAGCTAATTGCGCCTCCCAGGTAGCAATAAACCCCAATGCGGGGCTGAGGAGTGTTAGTGATTTTGATAAGCCACCATATGTGGATCCTGTATTGGGTGAAGTTCGTATACTAGACGATTATAATCCTGCTGACGCAACTATTATATCATCCAACCCGGATTATGTGAACTACGCTAGCTCGGACATCAAGAGTATCGATCCTTTTAGAAGAAACAACATCACACTAACTATCGATCGCACAAATTGGCAACTTACTGAATTTGCTTGGAATGCAAATACTACGCCTCTTGCAGCAAGTATCGCCAAAAATATTAGCCAGCTTCAACTGAGTAATGTTGCGGCGGTTGGTGCAGAGACAAATACCAGAGCAGTAGATCGAATCTTTAAAATGGACCCAGATGTCCAGGAGCAGTATGCCAGAGATGTTTTGTACCATTATGATGTTTACGACTCGTTCAGCGGCAATGTGGATGCTAATGCATACTCTGAAGGTTCATACGTGCGTCACCGTAATACTCACACGCCCTATAGTCTTTATCGTGCAAATGCTAATATTTCTTATGGTAGTTCCTTCAACGATAATTTGGTGTCAGGCAACGTAGTATTGGTAGAAGCACCGTATACTGAAATTAGTGAAAATGTAAGTGAAATTACAAATATTGTGAGCTCGGGCGATTTGAATTTTACTCTTGCTATGGTCAAGACTAAAGTGGGAGGTGATTTCCGGGGCGAGACATTGGACGCTAGTATGTTTACCAAGTTAGTGCCTGGCGGTGATCCATATTACGATTATAATACTATTTTGGGATGGGACACAGAGTCATACGAAGATTTTTATTGGGATATTGTTGACAGGGTTAATAATTATGTGGGAATTTTCCGTGAACCGCCTGCTGTTAATTTACGCCGCGACGACACTGACAAGACTGGTTTTGATTCTATTACTTTCAAGAAGACGCTTGGGCAAGATAGGCCTGAGGAACTCGTGTATGTGAGTCCTTTCGAAACATTGATAATTAATACATACACCAACACAGAAACGTCTGATATTCTCATAAGCGGTGGTAACATAACACTCGATGCAAACGGAAGTATAACCGCGGTGGCAGTATCTGAGGATCTTGTCATGCGAAGCTTTGGTACTGTGATGTATGATGTCCAAGTTAATAGTGATACCGGCGCTAATGCTGCACTCATCCTGAATCTATCAGATCTCAGAATAAACGGCATTGAGGTAGTGGATGGTGGCGCAGGCTATGATTCCAACACCACTGTGTCTGTGGTAGCAAAATTACCCTACAACAGCGCGCCGGTTGAGACACAGATTACATATAGTTTGTATGGCGAAACAGAGTACCAACGGGTACGCAATAAAACGCAATTGGTCAAAGATTTCATGAGTTATAGTGAGGAGATCGAAGTAACTGACAGCACGTATCTTGAAGAACCTGCATCAAGATCACCTGGCATGATTTGGGTGGGTCATGAATTAGTGCAGTACAAGAGAAAAATTGGTAACGTATTGAGCATACTTCAACGGGGTATGTGGGGCACCACTATACAAGATCACTTGGCGTCAAACACACAGGTATTTAGTGGACATGCTGACCAAACATTCAATGACATGGACCCTGAGAAAGCTGTGTGGTTGGAAATGGGTGACAAATATGACCCATTCGACGACTTTGATAGTAACCGTTATAAGCACAATAGCCCAATAGCACCTAGCCAGCCTGGCTTTGATTTTGCTGACGCAAACATAATTGCAAACGTAGTAATAGTCCCTGCGATCCCCACACTTTCGAGCGAAGGTGTAGTGAATTTTGCACTTAATGCAAACTTAACTACATCCATTTCTGCCGCAAAGATATACACAGACATAGGCAGCAATGCAAATGTTCAGCTCTTTAGCACAGGTTATGACGGTTTTGATACCAGGGCACAGGCTTATAGTAATACTAACATCACCGGGTCAATTAGTGGGGACATAAGTATTACAGAACATGCAAGGTATTTAACCAACACTGTAAGCATAGCAAATACAATCTCTGTTAGCAGTACGTCTAATCTGTACAGTGTGGCAGAACAAATTAACAACATGGGATTCTCAAGCGTGACTGCTGACGTAATAAGTTATTATGATAACGGTGATGTCGATAGCAGATTACAGTTGCGAGGATATGATTTTACAATAACTGACATACCGTCCAGTACAAATATTGCTACTGGCACTTATAGTGCAGAATTGTTCCCAGTTAGTATTACTAGTGTATCAGCAAATGCAATAATAATCAAGGATGATTTGTTTGCAAACACCAGCATCGTGGGAAGTATGACAAATGTTAATGTGGGATTAGTTGTGGAGCCAGACGATGATCACAGAATACCATACGATTACGCAAATGTTTATGCAGGAACAGCATTAAGTCTAGCCGACAGAGCTAATGTGGACACTAAAAATCCACGAAGTATCATGAAGTTCGTGCATAACATGCCTACATTTATTACGTGACACGCAGGACATCAGTTACACATAAAACAGTAGTTAAAAAAGGATAAATAAAGCAAATGGATAAACACAAAGACACAAACATCGAAAACGGTGAGCACGATGAAAACACACTCCCTGATGAATCTCCCAGCATAGATGTCAGTGGTCACATAGTAATCAGAGACCCAGAATCTGGCGAAGTGTTTGTGAACAAATCAGAATAACAGGAAATAATGAATATGACAATTGATAACATGACTGGTGCGGTCAAGGGATACATAGAAATAAAGGACAAGGAGACCGGTGAAGTTTTGGTCTCTAAGTCTAACGCTATTCATTACGGCAACATGGCTAACATCATAGCAAATGCGTTGGTTAACGCACAAGGTTCATACTTGCATTACATGGCATTTGGTAATGGCGCAACTAGTGTTGACACAACAGGCAAGGTTGTATACAAAAGCCCCAGAGTAAGTGAAGCCTTTGAAAGTGGTGCTAATATGTATAGCAGGACTTACCATAAAATTATTAGTCAAAATACAGACACAGATAAAATTGAAGTAGTCACTGGTCCTAGTTATACAGATTTAAAAATGACATGTACACTTGGATACTCAGAACCCGCAGACCAAGACTTATTTGATAGTAGCACATCTAATCAGGGAGATTATGTATTTGATGAAATGAGTATTTTTAGTTACCCCAGCGACCCAAGCAATGCAGTCCCCATCAACACGAGCAGTATGCTTACTCATGTGATCTTCCACCCAGTGCAGAAATCACAAAACCGTATCATTGAGATTGTATATACAATCAGAATTCAGTTAAGCTAAGAGGATGACATAAAGTGCCATATGTAATAGACAATACCAGCGGTGACACAACTTTTTATGTTCAGGATGGTACGGTAGATCGAAACAGCGCAGTTTCATTAGTTGGGCGCAACACCCCTGATTATGGTGAGGTCATGAATGAAAACTTTGTGGCTTTGCTTGAAAATCACGCAAACACTTTACCGCCCAATGTAACAGAATATTTAAACGGACAACTTTGGTTCGACACATCCCAGGATAATAATTTACTTAAAGTTTGGAGTAATGCCGGTAATTGGTCACCAGTCACCAAGCTAAAAATTTCACAAACTCAGCCCGGCCCACTTGAAAGTACTGACGGTAATTTATTTTATGATAGCACATTACAAAAAAGCCAAATTAAAATATCTGGTGATTGGGTTAATGCTGATTACGCTGGCTACATCAAACAGCAGTATGGAACAAGACTTCGTAGTTTGATTCTTGCAGATAGTGCTGGTATTGACAGGGCAGTATTAGCAGTAACATATGTAAATAATACAGCCAATCACGGCAATCCAAGTGCAAATGAAGGCACAACTACTTCTTATTATGGCAAGGAAACACTATTACTAATTATCAGTGAACATGATGAATTTACTGTGGCTAATACGAGTTCCGATTCACATGGCGAAAGCATTAATTGGTACCCTGAATTAAGTTCTCTGGGCGGCATAGGGACAATTATTCGCAAAGGCACAAATGTAAGGTGCGATAGCACCACGGCACCAGTACCTGGATACGTGAGTCGCAGTCAGCGATCACAAAAAGCATTCACGCTAAACACTGGTACATATGATACGCACAATTGTTTGGCTATTGACAGTACTGATAGCATTAACATTGATGCAGCAAACGTTGCGCATAATTTAGCTGACTTCATACCGCAAGTAAATAGCAATATCAGTTTGGGTAATGTATCAAACCAGTTCAAGGATGTATATACTGGTAATTTATACTTCAATGGAAATATAACTGCTCTTGATAATACCACAAACGTAGGCACAATAAGTGTGCCTGTTCTTAATGCATTTTTTACAGAAATTGGTGTTAATGGAAATATCAATATACTTGACAGTAATGTGGATATTGGTTCACTTAGCCTGCCAGCAAGAAATATTTACTCAACTGAATTATTTGCCAGCGCTGGATTAACAATTGGTGATGCACTCAATGGTTCTCCTACATATAAATTCCCTGGCACATATGACGTAAATTCCTTTATGGTTACTGATATTACTGGCGAACTCACTTGGTATAATTTAAAAGACGTGGTCTCAGATATTTCAGCCATTAATGGTATTAAAGTTGAGTCTGTGACAGCAGGCGGGATACCTGGACCAGGGGATTTATCGACTACATCATTCTCTGTGGGTGTATCCATAGAACCAGGACAAGGATTACGTTTTATAAATGGGAATTTGGCTATCAACCCAGCCGATCTAAACACCGACTTAATAAGCGAAGGTTCACAAAACAAATATTTTACTTCTGCGCGGGCCCGGGCTGCTATTTCAGCAGCAGCCCCATTAAAATATAATGCCATAAATGGTATCATGGGGGTCATAGGCGACACTTTCGTGGGGTCAGTCAAAGAAAAATCACTGGGTGCCATCGAAGTAATACGGCACACAGACAGTAATAATATTACTCAGGCAGTCCTCTCTGTTAGAGCAGGCAAGGGACTTTATGTGGAAGATGTCACAGGGTCCCTCAGAGTTGGCACAGATTTATTTTCCGGTAACGATCCTGTTATTCGCGGTGCCGAAAATCAGTATGGAATTATAGGTATACAAAAAGCAAACGCAGGTCGACCCGCCTACCCATATGGTTCAATATTTTTGCAACAAGTGAAAAATAGCGACAAGCTCGGCAATCAAGAACCAGCGTATTACCTAAACACAAGCAGTGCAGCGCAACAGAAAACCGGTAGTTTAACAATTGCCGGAATCAAGCACGATAGCAGTGGCTTGCAGTCGAGCAGCGCAATAACAGTAATTGCCCCAGAGACTAAAATAAGCGGTAAGCTCACAGCAACTGGTGATATATGCAGCGTTAGCGACATCAAAACAAAAAACAATATCACAGATATTCCTGAATGCTTGAATAAAGTGATGCGTATGAAGCCCGTATCCTACGAGCAGTTTGATCAATCTAGGATTGGGTTTATTGCCCAACAAATGGAACACGTGGTTCCTGAAGTTGTAAGTGAGGACGACGACGGACTCAAAGCCATAGCATACCCTAACCTTGTGGCAGTAATGGCTGGCGCTATTCAGGAGTTACAGCAACAAATACAGGACCTAAAGAAACAACTGGGGAATTAATAGGTGACATCATACACTTGCAAAAACCCATCCGATGTATCCGATAGTATAGCCACATATTCAGCTGGAATGGTTATAGTATGGAAGGATGGCAGTATTCGCGAGAATTTGAATCTTGTCAAAACCACCAAGAATTCAACAGCAGCCTCAATTAATAGTTGTTACTTACGCAATTTTGGTAGGCCAGCAGAACAATCAGGATTAAATTATTGGTATAACAGTGTTGCAACCTATGGTTTACAGAAAACACTTGACAATATTGCTTATGCAGGCCAACCAGAACTAAGTCGTGGTGGTGTTTTACGTATTGCAGACTATTGTTCTTATAACAGTCCAGCCGAGTTATGCACAAACCCTGCTGATGTAAGTGATTCCATTGCCACCTACTCCCAAGCACAAGTAATTATTTGGAATGACGGCACCGTACGCCAGCAAATGAATCTAGTCAAAACAACAAAGAATTCAGATGCTGAGGCAATCCAAGCCACTTATATAAGTGAATTTGGTAGACCTGCAGAGCAGGAAGGATTCAATTATTGGTATAACAGCATAGCAACATATGGTCTGCAGAAAACGCTGGATAATATAATCTATGCGGGCCAACCAGAACTCCGCCGCGGCGGGATATACGCAATACTTGATTACTGTGATTATGAGTCTGATACAGTAAAACCACCATCAATAACATACGAAAGAGGTGATTTTTATTCTTGCTCCCCAGCGTCACTCCAGGATATTTTAATTTTTTACGGTTTTGGCAGAACTGGTTGCTTGAGCCAGCTGCGCGGCACAAAAATAGAAAGATATGTTAGCAATAGTGAACTTAGCGTGGAGGAAGTGCCAACATCAGGGACGCTATGTCTTAGTTATTTTTGTGGAACTAGGCCGTTCATTGGCACACTGGCAGCACCCCAGATAACACGAGCAGTGGTTACACCTGCCTCCCTGTCAGTATCAGCTGGTCAACTAGCATCATGGACTGTGTCTGCATCAGTCTCATGGCCCGACACTACTAATGTTATTGCCTCTGGATTATCCCCAGTGGAAAAGATAAGTTATCAATGGCAACGCAAAGTGGGAAATTCATGGCAGGATATACCAGGACAAACAGGAAAAACATTCCAATTTATCACAGAGAACGCGGCACCACCCACAAGCAGTGGGGGCGGTACAATTACTGATGTGAGTATAACACAGTCTGGTTCAGGGCTGAGTTCAGATGTTTACGCAGAGGATTATGGTTCTGGTTCAGGTGCAGATTTTAATATATCTGTTAGCAGAGGAAAAGTTTCACGGGTCAGTGTAACAAATGGTGGATCTGGTTATATAGTTGGTGACGATTTTGGTGTATCTGGATTGGGGTTTGGACCAGCAACTGCAGGAGCATTTACTGTGACTAGGGTAACTCCAGGAACAATATCTGTGCCCACCACAGACCAAAATGGTAATATGTACAGGTGTGTTGTTACTGCTGACAATCGAGTATCTGGTAACGGTTTTACTGGTGGTGCAAAGATATCTGCGCCCAGTAACACGGCAACATTATATATTAACATTCCGGTATGCGCTGCGCCTACTGTATCTAGTTGGGCCCCAAGCAGCAATAGTTATGCAACAATAGCACCAGGTAACAGTAACACAATTTATCCCAGACTTAGAATGAATGCATGGCCCGGATGTAATAGTGGTGGCACCATAAAAGCAACAATTTATCGTACAACCGCATCCGGAGCAAATAAAACTGCGATGTTTACAAAAACATACGGGCAGCTCACTGCTGTGCCGCAAACATCAAGTGACTTTAGTTATACATATGACTATGATGAAATATATTCTGTGGGTGGACAGGACGATGTACACTACTTTGCTGAATTTGAAATCTCAGCCCCCAACTCCACATCAAACTACACCGATCTCGTGGTCACTGATAAATGGATCGTTAGTACTGACTCATACACTAATTACGGAAATCCTGTGTTTAGATCGCTATCTACTGAGCCATCATTTAGGGTGGTCTGCAACCCTACATCTAATATAAAAGTCGCTGTTCAAATAGCAGCCGAGTTAGTAAATGGCATGGTACGCTGGCAGGAACAATCAGCTGGGTCTGGTATATTTGTTTTACAAAAAGCTATCTTAACTGCCAGTATTGACCGAAAAATAACCTATGCAGACGATAGTAAAACAGCATGGACAAATGTAGAAAATGTAACAGTGGGCGGATTACAGCTATCAGACCCAGATCGATACGTTAGTGGTATACTTCTTGACGTGCCTCCGGGAACAAATAAAATTATTAAAAAATGGGAGTATAGGATTACTGTTACTGCTGATAGTCGCGCCCGTGACATTGCTGACACTGTGCTTTCATATCCAGGTGGCGGTATCGCTACACAAACTGAATATGTTGAACTGTCAGGGCCGGCTAGTACGTCATGTGAAACAAATTGCGAATACCAACCATATGCTGTTGATATGGAGGTTCCAACCAACATAAAGAGTCTAGATACTCAGGAATTTACAATTCGTTGTACTGCTTATGATGTGGCATTGGGCCCGTCTGGCATGTTGTCTGCATTACTTGGCATAATACAGCAAGTTAGAATTGGTAAAACAGACGTCAAAGCATCAAATGAATGCTGGGACCCTGAACATACATACGAAATATCACCTGCTGCTGCATTTTCCCCTTCGGCAGGAACAATAAACATAACACAGGGTGACGGAAAAGACACAATAAAGTTCAAACTTAGAAATCAGCCTCATTCTACTGATTCTGTGCAGGCAACTGTAAAAATCAAGGACTCTGGTGGTGCATTAGTTGGCCGAGCTATCATGAATATTTCCAATGATGATCAACAGATTGATGTGGCATTAGGCGATTTTTCCAGTGTGGTAGTTAATAGAGTACCATCGCGACCAATAAGTGTGCCATCGGGCGCTGATTATGGCGACCAAGCAACTATTACTGGTACTGCGTATAGGGTGAACATGGGGGACGCCAGTAGTGTAACCTACCAACATTATAGTGAGGTGGCGGGACCGCTGGGGGAAACAGGTGGACTTTTGGCTGACAGATATAGTTATATGTACACTGGGTCAGATGCAATGTATTCGCGAACCCTAAACCTTTCAGGAATTGAATTTGGTCAAATAGCAAGCGAGCCTAACGCGCAGGGATACAGATATGTGGATATAACTATGAAACATACAATAGTTGCCACATTTACCTACCCATCGGCGTTAAATCAATCACTCACTAAAACAGAGCATACCACCAAGACTATCCAGCGATTTACTCGAACTGACCAGCTTGCGGGTAGTTTTTCTGGCGTAGGTATAGATTATTCCCCTATTAGTGCTATTGCAGAGATTCCAGATAACGGTGACGCTACTGTGACTGTTACTGGAACAGCACTAAAAGTTGATATGGGAACAGCAACTGGTGTGAGCTATAGACACGAAAGAACTGGTACGTTAATGGACGACAAATCATCAGACTCCACAAAAGCCAAAACTTGGGGTGTCTATACCCCGTACAGCCAATTTATTGCTAACGCACCAGCCACCAGGGACCAGGATGGTTTTAGAAATTTGAAGAAAACTGGCACACATAAAATTATTGCTACGTTTACTTATCCAGGTGGTTCCACTAGTACCGTCACTCATAGCAGTAATTTTTCTACTTTGTTCAAGGGCGATATACAGAAGACTCCTGCTACTTTTACTGGTGTAAGTATTTCTGGAGGGGGTTCCCAATCAGCAGGCAAAAATATCAGTGTAACTGGTTCGGCTAGTGAGTTCAGCAAAAACGACTCAACAGTTGTGTTTGATCATAGCAGGGAAGGCGGTCCATATTTACTAGGGGCATCAAAAAACAATACAGATAGTAGCCACACTTTCAAAGTGTATTCTGACAGAAACCAGGTTCTTTTTGGAGGCCGCCGCGTGGGTAATCGGGTAGAATTAGTTAAAAGCGGTACGCATACTATATCCATGAAAGCATCATCTCCAGATAATAACATAACAAAATCAGGAAACTGGCAGACCATGCACTATACTGGTTTGCCCACCATGATCCCGCTAACTATTTCAAACATACGTACCGATGGACCTAACAACGTTCGTCGCGTAACGGCTACAACCGGGCCAGCATCTGGATATGTTCCATGGGCACATCCTAACTGGAAAAACATGACAGGTCCTACATATTCTTATAGCCTGTCAAACGTAACAAGTTTGCAGAATAAAGCCTCAGTTAATATAACAAGCATATCACAAAGTACTGGCAGAGTTACTATAGAAGCGATATCCCAATCACCCGATACTATTATGGGGGACATCATATGCACAGTTACAGATAAATTTGGCCAACAGATATCATCCACGGCTAGCTTCAGGATATCTATTTCTCCTGGCGGCAACACTAACTTACTTTGATCCATAACCATTTAGCAAAGAACAGATAAATAGTCGTATAACAAGGAGATCAGATGCCATACTATATATCCAACAGCGACTCAAGCATCAACATTAGTTTGCCTGATGGAGTAATCGACACTGAAACTTACAGCGTAACGTTAGTGGGCAGGAACGTCAGCAACTATGGGCAATATTTTGCTGAAAATAGTATTCGTATGCTGGAAAATTTTGCCAGCACATCAGCGCCCAAGCCAGATGAAATACTCACTGGCCAAATTTGGTACGACAAAGAAAAAAATATTCTTAGAGTTTGGGACGGTGCAGCTACTTTATGGAGACCAGCCACGGGTATTACTATTGAAGATACAGGAACTCCTGTGGAAAGCGCAGGAAGACCCTCCATCAAGGTGGAGGGAGGTATGTTCTTCAATAGGGAAAACAATAAACTTTATGTGTATGCAGACTCCCTTACTGCGCCCTGGGCTGCTAGTTATGCTGGTGAAGTGAGCAGGGCATACAGCAAAAACACCATAGTGGGACAACCAGATCAGTACGGTACCAAAATACGAAACATTTTCCTACAAAGTACCACAGGTCCCAAAGCGGTATCAGCAATAACATACAGTAATGATAGCACAAGTGGCGGCATTAATGTAGGCAATACTCGTACCCGGTTCGGTAGGGAAACCATTGTGGCTATCATAAGCGATCACGCCCCATTTATTGTAAGGGACACCCGTGCCTTGTCAGAAGAGGACAAGAGTTTTTCTGAGGGGGAATATATTGATTACTATGCTGAATTATTTACAGACCCTGCAGGTATTGCCAGAAAAAATAACGGTAAAATTTTGCCTGGAATTAATATCAGAGATTATACCAAAGAGGGAAATTTAGGTCCCTCTGATTTAGCCAGTGTACCCAGAGCTGATATAGCCGAGATTGCCAATGCTGCGCTCAATATTGCATTTATTGAGGGTGGCCCCAATACAGTTAATAATTACCTGGATATTCAGGATGGGCAGGGACTAGGAACAATCAATAATATTGAGATTACCGAGTTAGTTGTTAATACTGATAATATTGAGCCTAGCCTGGACCAAGCATTTAGTTTGGGTACCTGTGATAATAGATTTACTGATGTATTCGCTAATACAGTCAGAACAGATTACATTTTTGCTGGCAGTAATATGTGTAGCCTCAGCAATCCAGCCAATCCGATGTCAATTGTAGGCCAAGTTGAAGCTGACGGAAATTGGAAATACCTGGATGATGTTACTATTGACGGAACACTAACAACCACTGTTCTTACTTCTGGTTCCAATAACACAGCAGGAACTATTACTGGTGAATGGATATTCACATCGGGAAGCGACCTAAGCATGACTGGCACAGCGCCAATCACTGTAAGAACTATTACTACTGGGTCTAGTAGCACATCAGGTACACTGGAAGGACAATGGGAATTAACTCCTGGCAGTACATTACAGGCAACATATGCTGACTTAGCCGAATTGTATTTGCCAGATCAACAATATGAACCTGGCACAGTAGTTAGGTTGGGTGGTGATGCAGAAATCACTAGCACAATCTCGCCAGCATGCGATCAGGTATTCGGAGTAATTAGCACCGCGCCAGCATATATTTTAAATTCTGCTCTTGAGCATGGTCTGCCCGTGGCGTTGGCCGGGCGAGTGCCAGTCAAAGTCACTGGTCCAGTCAAAAAAGGTGACAGATTAGTAAGTTCGCACGAACCAGGCATAGCAACATCACTTGAATATCTCGGTGCCGATTATGATCCCAGAATAGTTATTGGTAGAAGTATCCAACACAAAAATGATACCTCTGTGGGTGTTGTGGAAGCAGTAATAGGAGTAATTTAATGGCTTCTGGAACGCCAATTACCGTGCCTGGCGGCACCGCAATGACGCAAGTTGTTGTTGGTGACATTATTCAAGCCAGTGATTTCAATAATGCCAGAACAAATGTCGACGTATTGTTGGGAGCACCACAGAGTCCTAATTTGGGTTCATTTAATCCAAATTTAACATTTGGCTACGGACAGGGAGGAGCAGGAGTGGCTCCTGCACAGATCGGGGAAGAAATATTGGCAAATGGAGTCAGCGGCGCATTTGCCGAACTTCAAAATGATGTTCAAGCATTGCAGGCTTTTACTGGAGTTAATTCAAATACAATTAGTGATGTTATTGGTGGTCAAAAAATTTTTGCGGCTGACTGGAACACACTGATGTTAGCAGTAGCTGACATATGGAACAACAGATTTGTGGCTTCCAGCACAACAACATCCACAGATGACTTTACAGTTAGAACCGCTAGCTGGCAAAATACCCTGACATGTACGATGACGTACACCTTTTCCAATAGTTCAGACTGCAAATCTTTTTTTAATCTGGGCGGTGGACTGGGATTCAGTGGCAGTATCACTGGCGGCACTAATGCCAATACCGTCGATTTTGCTAATATGTTAGGTAGTGTGGGTGATGTAATCGTCGACTGTAGCACAACATCTGCTAGTAGTGGTACTAATTATGGCCTGGGTTTTTATGAACTCACTACAAGTTATCAAATAATTTTAAGAAAAACAGGCAACGGTGCATACACGGGCAATGAACTCACAATTAATGCGCGTGTTAACAGCGTTTCTTCGCCCACACAGGTCTTCATAAGGTCGCGTCTGGTAGATTCTGCTGATGGTATAGTAGATGATCCCATCACAGGAACATTAACGCTCAATGCCAGGACTACAAATCCAGCAAGCAATGGATCTGGTTTTATTATACCAGAATTACTTAATTCTGGTAACACTTCGGGCACGATTACATAAATAGCAGTACTAACAAACTAACTAACTAACTAACCAAAGGAGAGTTTTATAATGTCTATCAAAGTAACAGGCGCCAAGATTTCGTCGGGCGTAACAATAACCGGGAGCGCAGGCAGTTCTGAACAACCTGCATACAAGGCATATTTTTATCCCCTGAATGCCGCAACAAATCCAGTATTTTCGGGTTGGGAAGCTAACGCTGCGCCCACGGGATATGAGTTTGTGGCCAATGAGGGTATTTACGCAGACGCACCAATCACAGATATGTCATGGATGTTTTGGCATTCAGATATAAGTGCAGATATTTCTGCTTGGGATACAAGCACAGTAACTAACATGTATGCAATGTTCATTGATGCAGATAATTTTAATAGTGATATTAGCTCATGGGATACAAGTAGTGTGACTAACATGGCCTGGATGTTTTATACGGCTAGTATATTCAACCAAGATATCAGTTCATGGGACACAGGTAATGTGACTACCATGGAAGGCATGTTTTATAATGCAGACCTATTCAATCATAGCCTGAGTGCATGGGATGTTGCTGTGGTTTCTAATACTTCCGATTTCGATTACAGTGCTGATGTTTGGACTGAAAACCGTCCATTGTTTGGTTATGCCACAGCATTTGCATTAGCTGCGAGCACAGCTGACGGTTTCCAAGTACAGAGTACAAGTTTCATTGCTGGATCAACGACACTGAGTGTTGTGAGCACCACTGCTGGAAGCGCATCTATTGATGCCTCAGGTAAATTAACAGTCACTGGATTAACAACAGGCCAATCTGCTACGGTTGTAGTAAGTGGCACAGGCGGTGGCGTAACAGACACAGTAAGTGTTACTGGTCAGCAAGGATCAAACGCAAGCAAGCCTTATTTCTACGCCTTACCAGTAGCAGTTGACCCAACGAGTGATGCCGATTGGCGTAGTTATGGCCAAGCCCCCGCAGGCTATCTGTTCGTACCCAATGAGGGTATTTACGCAGACGCACCACTGACAAATACTGCATGGATGTTTTATGAAACTTCGTTCAACGAAGACATCAGTTCATGGGATATGAGTACAGTAACAGACATGGAAGGCATGTTTTACGATAACCATGTATTTAACAATGGTGGTAATGCATCGATAGATAACTGGGATGTAAGTAATGTAACTAACATGAAACTTGTATTCGAAGATAGTAATGCATTTAACCAACCCATTGGATCGTGGAACACGAGCAATGTAACTACGATGTTTGCTATGTTTCGAACTGCATCAGTTTTTAACCAGGACATTAGCTCTTGGGATGTTAGCAGTGTCACAGACATGAGTTGGGCATTTAGTAATGCTGGTGCGTTCAACCAAGACCTTACTGGTTGGGATGTTTCAAACTTCTCATCAGAACCATATAAATTCAGTGACGGCGCAACGAATTTCGAAGAAGATCATAAACCGTTTTGGGGAACTACTGGATGGGACGGAAATTATAGAACATATGCTCTCCCTGTAGCGACTGACCCGACAGCATCAATATGGAATACTCAGCATACTCCATATGGTTACGAATTTATTCCTAATGTCGGAATAAGGTCCAAGACACCGTTAACTAATATGACTTCCATGTTCTACAACCAAACAACGTTCAACGAAGATATTAGTAGTTGGGATGTTTCTAACGTTACGACGATGATTGGTGCGTTTTCACACGCAGAATCATTCAACCAAGATCTCAGTTCTTGGGATGTTTCTAAAGTTACGAATATGAATAGCACGTTCAGCAGGGCACATGCGTTCGACCAAAACATTGGTTCATGGGATACTTCTAGTGTTACTGATATGCAAACCATGTTCCTCGATGCACATGCATTCAACAACGGCGGAAGTCCTTCCATCGATAACTGGGATACTTCTAGTGTTACTGGTGTGGAAGGCATGTTCTCTGGAACAAGGCAGTTCAACCAACCGATCGGTTCTTGGGATGTGTCTAAGGTTACCAGTCTGCAAAGCATGTTCGTGGGTTCAACAACTTTTCCAAACATATTCAACCAACCACTCAACAATGGGAATATCTCGAATGTGACGAACGTGCACAGTATGTTTTTAAATGCTAAGTTTTTCAACCAACCGCTCAACAATTGGGATGTTTCTGGTTTGACTGCTCTGACGCAAATGTTCACTTATGCGGAGAGTTTCAATCAAAATGTCGGAGGTTGGGATGTTTCTGGCGTTACCGATATGAAATCAACTTTCAGAGGCGCAACTGCATTCAATAACGGCGGAAGCAGTGATATTAACAACTGGGATGTGTCTAACGTAGTTACTATAGAGTTTCTGTTCGATGATGCATCAGTTTTTAACCAGGACATTAGCTCTTGGGATACTTCGAGTGTGCGACAGTTTGAGAGTACGTTTAAACGTGCTTCGTCATTCAATCAGGACCTTAGTGGTTGGAATGTTGGCAACGTCATAAGTTCAACAGACTTTGATTTCGATGCTACATCATGGCAAGCGCAGAATAAGCCACCATTTGGTGCTCCACCATCAACAACATACAGTTATCCTTTGACTGGTCAAGCTGTTGACCCTGCTAACAGTACTTGGACTAGCACACATGCTCCAGCTGGTTGGACATTTACACCCAATGTGGGTTACGAATCAACAATGCCACTGACGCGATGTGACTATATGTTCATGAATAACAGCACCTTTAACAACCCAGACATTAGTTCTTGGGATATGAGTACGGTGACGAGCACTGCGGGCATGTTTGAAGATTGCGCTGTATTCAACCAGCCACTGAATAGCTGGAATGTTGGCAATGTCACAGACATGAGTGAAATGTTTTTTGACGCAGAGCTTTTTGATCAACCACTGAATAGCTGGAATACAAGCAATGTTACTCTTATGACAAAAATGTTTTGTGGAGATTCATACTATACACAATTCAACTCAGACATCAGTTCATGGGATGTTGGCAGTGTCACTGACATGAGACAGATGTTTAACTATGCTTCGTCATTCAACCAGGACATCGGTTCATGGGATGTTAGCAGCGTAACCAACTTACGTATGACGTTTGCTTATGCTACAGCATTTAATCAGGATTTGCCTAACTGGAATCTTTCCAGCATCGCAGACATGACTGGTACGTTTTATAATAACAGCACGTTCAACGGTGATATTTCGAACTGGACGATTAATTCCTCTTCTCCAGTAACCTTCTATTATACGTTTGAAGGAGCAAGTGCATTCAACTCAGACATTGGCTCATGGAACACGTCACAGGTTACCAATATGAGTTACTTAATGGCAAGTGCTACGTCATTTAATCAAGATTTGAGTGGTTGGAATACAGGTAATGTTACTGACTCGTCTTCATTCGATAGCGGTGCTACATCATGGCAAGCGCAGAATAAGCCAACCTTTTAATTAAAGGTAATCATAATAAAGGGAGGTTAACGCCTCCCTTTTTTTGTCTTGGAGTTCACGATCCAATGTACGAAACTGTGCACAGTAGATAAATAGGGTTATAATATAAGATTAACTAACTCCGGGTATTAGACTAGATTATGACTACCATAACAATCACAGGCGGCACCGACATGATTCAAGTTAATTCTGGCGATGTTGTACGTGCTGTTGATTTTAATAATGTTAGAACAAATGTTGACACGCTTCTGGGAATACCACAGAGCCCTGATTTGGGTACTTTCCAACAATCAAATACGTATGGTTATAATCAAGGGGGTGCTGGTGTAGGATCAGCGATAGTTGACGATCTTGTCATGGCTACCGGGATCAAAGGCGCTTTCAAAGATCTTCAGGATGATGTTCAGGCACTACAGGCGTTCACAGGACAGAATACACAAAGCATACTTGACGTAGCTCGGGGAAATACCATAACTGCTTTAGACTGGAACACACTGATGTTGGCAGTAGCTGACATATGGAACAACAGATTTGTGGCACTGAGTACCACATTGACCACTGACGATAGTAGCCAAAGAGCCACTAGTTGGCAAGACACGCTCACGTGTACAATGACATATACATTTAATAATACTGATGATTGTAAAGCTTTTTTTAATCTGGGCGGTGGACTGGGATTCAGTGGTGGTATCACGGGCGGCACTAATGCCAATACCGTCGATTTTGCTAATATTCTCAGCAGCATAGGGGATGTAGTTATAATATATGATACAACGCTTTCCAGTAGTGGTACTAATTATGGCATAGGTTTTTATGAACTCACTACAAGTGATCAATTAATTCTAAGCAAAACAGGCAACGGGGCATACACAGGTAATCAACTATTGTTGCGGGCAAGGGTTGATAGTACCACCTCCCCCACACAAGTTATCGTTACGGCCACTCTCACTGATGCCACTGATGGTATAGTAGATGATCCCATCACAGGAACATTAACGCTCAATGCCAGAACCAAGATTCCTGATGCAAATAATTCTGGTTTTATTATACCAGAATTACTTAATTCAGGGAATACTGCTGGTGCTATCAATGGCGGTGGCACCCCAACACCCACATACTCGTATCCTCTGGCGCTGGCAACAGACCCCACGGATTCAAATTGGAGAGTATCAGCAGCACCAGCTGGTTGGACATTCACGCCCAATGTGGGTTACTCATCAACAGCCCCCTTAGTGGATTGTACTGCTATGTTCCAGAACGCCCAGACGTTTAATACAGACATCAGTACATGGGATATGAGTACTGTACTACAAACACAATTAATGTTTAATGGGTGTTCGTCATATAATCAGCCGTTGGATTCGTGGGATGTTAGCAGCGTAACTGATATGTATGAAATGTTCTATGGCGCCACCGCATTTAATCAACCATTAACTTCCTGGGATACAAGCAGTGTTGTAACCATGGCAGGATTGTTTGCAAATGCAACACAATTTGATCAGAACATTGACTCCTGGGATGTTAGCAATGTAATTAACATGGCATATATGTTTCACGACACAAATTCATTCAACCAGCAACTGAATAGCTGGGATGTCAGCAGTGTCACAGACATGAGTGAAATGTTTCAAGAAGCAATAAACTTCAATCAACCACTGAATAACTGGAACGTGAGTAACGTAACAAACATGAGTGAAATGTTCGATGAAGCAACGGCATTCAACCAAGACATTTCATCATGGGATACAAGCAGTGTCACAGACATGAGTGAAATGTTTCAAGAAGCAATAAACTTCAATCAACCACTGAATAACTGGAACGTGAGTAACGTAACAAACATGAGTGAAATGTTTGGTGGTGCGTTGGCATTTAACCAGGATTTGGATAATTGGGATGTTAGCAGTGTAACAGATATGTTTGCAATGTTCGACAACGACCCCACTGGTACTGGAAGGCCTGACGCCATGTCGTTCAATGGTAACATAACTACTTGGGATACCAGCAGCGTAACACACATGGGCGACATGTTTGAACAGTGCGAGTCATTTAACCAGGACATTGGTTCCTGGGATGTTAGCAGTGTCACAAACATGGGTGACATGTTCTTAAAATGCAAGGTATTTAATCAGGATATTAGTTCCTGGGATGTAAGTAACGTAACAGAAATGTTTAATTTATTAAACAGTGCGTATAATTTCAATCAGGATTTAAGTGGTTGGGTCGTATACCCCAACGTAACAAACTATAATAACTTTGACAACAATACTCCGTCATGGATAAGTAGCCACAAGCCGTTATTTGGTATACCGTCCGGATCATATTCATATCCCATGACAGAAGCAACTGATCTCACGAATGCAACCTGGCGGAATTTTAGTGCACCCACAAACTGGTCATTTACTCCCAATGTGGGTTATACCTCGCCCACGCCATTGGTAAATTGTGGAGCTATGTTTGCTAGTACGCCAATGAATAATCCGGACATAGCTAATTGGGATATGAGTACGGTGACTAATATGTCTCGCATGTTCTATCAAGCCACCAATTTCAATCAAGACATCAGTAGCTGGGACACAAGCAACGTAACTAATTTCGCTGCCATGTTTGATTCGGCTTCTGCGTTTGATAATGGCGGCAATTCAAGCATAGATGATTGGGATGTAAGTAATGTTACTGATATGAGCGGAATGTTCAGGACTACCTGGGACCCTTCCACAAAGACTGTATTCTCCCAAGATCTTAATTCATGGGACACTGCTAACGTGACAACTATGGAATACATGTTCCAGGATACCGTGTATAATGGCAACATTTCCAACTGGGACACCCGTAACGTCCAAAATTTTGGGAAGATGTTCATAGCAAGTAGTTTTAATCAGGACATCAGTAGTTGGGATGTTGGGGCTGCAACTGACATGAGTGGTATGTTTTGGCAAACCACTGCATTCGATCAGGATATTGGTTCCTGGGATGTAAGTAATGTCACAGACATGTCTGATATGTTTGCAGCCACTGATAGTTTTAATCAAGACATCAGTGGGTGGGGTACGCAAAGCGTACAGAAAATGAACCGCATGTTCCAACGGGCAAGTAGTTTTAATCAGGATCTAAGTGGTTGGAATGTCACAAGTGTTTCCCAGTATAGTGACTTTGACGACAGCACACCACAGTGGACATTACCCAAACCAATATTTACTGGTGGCATAACCTATACTTACCCACTTGCACAAGCAACGGACCCCACAGCAGCTCTCTGGAGGGCCCAAAAAGCACCTCTGAATTGGGCATTTACGCCCAATGTGGGGTATACGTCCACGGCACCCCTCACTGACTGCTCATATATGTTTGAAAACGCCACTACATTTAACAACCCAGACATCAGCACCTGGGATATGAGTAATGTGACAAGCACACTGGGCATGTTCGAGGGTTGCAGGGACTTTAATCAACCACTGAATAGCTGGGATGTAAGTAATGTCACAGACATGACTCTTATGTTTTATGATGCCCGAGACTTCGATCAAGATTTAAGTAATTGGAATACAAGTAGCGTGACCTTAATGACATATATGTTTAATGGAAATGCATATTACACTCAATTCAATGGTAACTGCACTACCTGGGATGTTAGCAATGTCACAGACATGGAACAGATGTTCTCATATGCAGAGAAGTTCAATCAGGACATCAGTTCATGGAATGTTAGCAACGTGACAAATTTCGAGAGAATGTTTTGGGGAGACACACAGTCATTTAATCAAGACCTTCCAAACTGGGATACAAGTAGTTGTGTCAATTACACGGGGATGTTTTACGACTGCGATAGCTTCAGCGGTAATATTTCGAACTGGACTATTAATACCACTACCCCTTCAACCATGTATTATATGTTTGAGGATGCCACCGCGTTCAATTCAGACATTGGCTCATGGAACACGTCACAGGTTACCAATATGAGTTACTTAATGGCAGGAGCAACCTCATTTAATCAAGATTTGAGTGGTTGGAATGTTGGAAATGTAGCGGATTACTCTGACTTTGATACGGGCGCAGCTAGTTGGATTGCAGGGTACAAACCTAGCTTTTAAAATTATACCAGGTGATTGGTCAGAAACACCAGTTATACAAAACCAATAAAATTACTCATGACAGCATAATCGCTGATAAATAAGGGCATGACTAATAAATTTGAAAAAGCCCTGGAATTTGTTAATTATAGAGCCACAGTCAATAATAAAAAATCTGAAATGCGCACCAGAGTACAGTCCTTATTAAGTTATAGCGTTGGTGGCGGAACCTTCACTGTGGGTCGCGAGCTTATTGTTTTTGTAAAATATCTGGCTGACCTAAATAAAACTTCTGCTGTATTAATTGATAATTTTGATAATCCGGTGGAAGTTGACGTTCATGCTTTTTTGGAGGAAATAACTAGCAGGTACTTTGAAGTAACAAATCAATATCACGCCGAGTATACTCAACTCAGGCGTTCCAGAAGTGTTCCCAAGGTTTTGGGTATCAATGACTAAGCCCGATCGTGGAGTGTTGATATATGCATTCAACAATTCTCAAATAGATTATGTAAAGATAGCTATAGCCAATGCCCATATGATAAAACATCACATGAATGTTCAGTGTGCGTTGATAACAGACGAAATTTCATGGAACAATACTGCGAAATTGTTGGGTGACAAAATATCTAAAGATGTTTTTTGTGAAATTATCATAGTAAAAAAAGACATCATGTTTAACCAAAATAACATCAGAACGTATAAAGACACGGTGCACACGCAGCATAAGTTAAGTTTTTACAATGTTGGTCGGGCAGATGCTTATGATTTGACACCGTTCACTGAAACGCTGGTTATTGATGCTGACTATCTTGTGCTCGGTGATAGTCTAAACCAGTGTTGGGGACATTTAAACAATATCATGATCAATCATGACTATGTGGATGCTTTTGGTGAACGAACATTTTCTGATACTGGCCGAGTTAATAATATGGGCATAGACATGTATTGGGCAACGGTTGTCTATTTTAATAAATCTCCTGAATCTGAAATGTGGTTTGAGATACTAAAAAATGTCAGGGATAATTATACGTATTATCACAGATTGTATAATTGTGACGATAGTTTATTCAGGAATGATTATGTGTTTAGTATTGCTGCGCATATGTATATGGGGTTTACTGGGGAGCATATGTCGAGCCTGCCAATAAAACTAATCAATAGTTTTGATCGTGATACACTCCATAGCGTCAGAAGTTTGGACGAAATAGTCATGGTACTTGAAAAACCCGACACAGAGGGAGATTATATATTAACCAATTTTAAATATAACAATATACATATCATGAATAAGTGGGCGCTAAGCCGAGTAAGTGATGAAATCCTGGGAAAAATATGTTAAAGAAATATAATCATAAATCCTGGACTAGCTTGGGCCAACTCAGAGAAGCCATTGAACGTGATGGCAAAGAAAAAATTTTAGAATTTAATGGTTACTCCCTGAAAACAAACAAGAGAACTTTTACATTATTTAACGGACTATTAACAATAACAAATGAGTAGAGGATATTTAGTTATAGCACAAAACAGTGGTGAGTTGGACTATCTAAGACAGGCATACGGTCTGGCGCTTAGTATTAAACTCACCCAGTCTGCTGAACATAATATCAGTGTGTGTGTTGATGAGGTGACAGAGCAGCATGTCACGCACAAACACAGGAAAATATTTGATCACATAATAAAAATTCCCTGGACTGATCATGCTAGGAATCATTCATGGAAAATACAGAATAAATGGAAATATTTACATATGACTCCATATGACGAAACAGTGGTGTTGGATACCGATATGGTATTTCCGGGTGATGTAAGTAATTGGTGGGATATTCTTGGACAAAAAGATTTTTGGGTTACTACTAGGGTTAAAACTTACCGTAATGACGTGGTTACTAGTGATTATTATAGAAAAGTATTCACAGCCAATAAATTGCCCAATATATATACAGCGTTTTGGTATTTTAAAAAATCCGAAATTACGTATCAAATATTTGAACTTGCCCAGTTTATTTTCAATAATTGGGAAAAGATGTTTTGGGAACAGCTAACAGACCATAGGCCAGACCATTTAAGCGGCGATGTGGCGTTTGCATTAGCAATAAAATTACTAGACATGGAACACCTGACCACCTGTGTTAACACTGACATGCCTACATTTGTTCACATGAAAAGCCATATACAAAACATAGACAGCAAGAATATATCAGATAATTGGTACGAGTGGCTACCCACATATTGGCAGAGCATAACCAATTTTAAAATCGGAAATTTTCAACAAACACTGCCCTTTCATTACCAAGCCAAGGAATGGCTTACTGATGATATGATACACGACATGGAGATGCAGCATGGGCGTTATTAGTACGCGGGCTTTGGCTAGGAAAAAAAGATTTTCAAATAGCAAGCAAAATACTCAGAAAAAAACCTACAGGATGTGGGCAACTAAATCAGGTGACATAGCTGCGTTTACTAGCGACCCAGAGTTCACACCAAACGATACATGGGTATCAATTGATATACCGGATGATAAATTACGAGAGTTTACTGGTCGCCAAGTTAATTTTAGCAAATACTGTGTATTGTTTGCTGGGTCGGGTGAAAGTAAAATTGTTCAGCGACAACCCTTGCACTCCCCTAAATTTAAAAATTCACTGATAGAAGTAAACGGCACAACGACCCCAAATATTAATGTTGAAGCATTAAAAAAGTGCCTCAGAGTGACTTTGGTTGGCAATGTTCAGAGTCATATTATAGACAACAAGTTATCATTTTTTATTACGCGCACAGCAGACCCGCATTTTCTATTGGAATCATTGGAGTTAGATATGAATGAATTGCAAACTGGGGCCCATGTTGACATTGTAATTCAATTAGTGTATAATAGTAAGATACATAGTATATATACCTATGCGGTACCTGAAAACGACCAAGGGAGCAGTTTTGAATAAAATTGATGTAGCAGAATTTGATGTTATCTTTTTGAGTTATGACGAGCCCAATGCTGAGGAAAATTGGAGTGATCTTTTAAATAAAGTGCCCTGGGCACAACGAGTACATGGTGTAAAAGGATTTGATGCTGCGCACAAAGCAGCGGCAGAGCTCAGTGAAACAGAACGTTTTATTACAGTCGATGCTGACAACATAGTTATGCCTGATTTCTTTGAACAGGCATTAAGTATACCAGATACTGACAATCAGGGAAACAGTACTGATGAGGTTATTTTTAGTTGGAATGCCAAAAATTTATTGAATGGCTTAGTTTATGGTAATGGTGGTCTAAAACTTTGGCCCAAGCAATACACATTAAATATGCACACACATGAGGATACACAAGACCATGAGGGCATGGAATTTTGCTGGAAATTAAATTATGTGCAGCTAAATGATATGTTTAGTGAAGTACATCAAACAGCTTCGCCTTTCCAGGCCTTCAGAGCAGGATTTCGCGAAGGTGTTAAAATGAGTTTAGACCAGGGTAAAAAAGTTTCACCTGGACGATTCAGACAAGATATATGGTACGGCAATTTTAATCGATTGCAGGTATGGTGTAACATTGGCGCTGATGTTGACAATGGAGCATGGGCGATTTACGGCGCCAGATTGGGCTGTTATATGACTACTATGACAGAATGGAATCCAAACTTAATCGCTGACTATACTTGGTTCAGGGAGTTTTTCAATAACGAGATACAGCCAAACATTGAAAAGCATGACTGGTTGGAAGGTGAACTAATTCGATTAGAAACAGAACTAAATAAAAATCTAACAGGCATGATGATGCTTCCTGTACACGCAAATATAAGCGAATTTTTTAAAACAGTCTACGTGAATCCCAGAAGATTCGGCGCAATGATAACAGAAAAGGATATCCTTGACCTCATAGACAAAGGACACAACATATATTAAAATGCCAACTATTTACTAAAATGCATAAATAACATTTATAGTACCCAAGGAGGTTCACTATGAGAGAAATTATTATTGCAGGCTGTATATGTTGGCTAGCCCTTGCTTTGATAAGTTGCGGTGGCGTGGAAATTGTTCACCGTAACGGACAAAAGCCAGAAATTAATGTAAAGGCAGTAGATGAAATTTGCACATCTGGCAGCAGTGTGGAGGTCAAGCACGGTGGGCCTTATTTTACGTGCGACATAGAATTTTCCATGTAAGCTGCACCGTATAATATTTTGGGGTTATTTTAAATCGATAAATAGTAGCGTAGCAAATGCTACCCAAACAACAGGAGATATAAAAAATGGCCTCAATCGGAAAAAAGGTAGGGTTTATCGGAGTTGGAAAACTCGGTCAAGCCTGTGCCGAAATGGTCGCTGAAGTACATGATGTTGTTGGTTATGATGTTAACCCTGTGGAGCCTGAAAATTTTACAATGGTTGATAAATTAGAAGAGGCAGTGATTGACAGAGATATTATCTTTGTGGCCGCTCCTACTCCACATGACCCACAATATGATGGAAAAGCACCAACCAGCCATTTACCAAACAAGGATTTTGATTACACAATTGTAATTGATATTTTAACACAGGTAAATGCTGTAGCAAAACCAGAGCAATTAGTAGTATTAATTAGTACAGTACTACCCGGCACCACTCGCAGGGAGTTTGTGCCAATCATGTCCAATACTCGTTTCGTATATAACCCTTATCTGATCGCCATGGGTACAGTAAAGTGGGATATGGTCAATCCGGAAATGGTAATGATAGGCACGTCAGACGGAAGTGAAACAGGTGATGCAAAGGAGCTTGTGGATTTCTACAAAACAATCATGCAGAATGACCCAAACTATATCATAGGTACTTGGGACGAATGTGAATGTATCAAAGTATTTTATAATACATTCATTAGTGCAAAAGTTAGTCTAGTAAACATGATCCAAGACGTTGCAGAAAAGCAAGGCAACATTAATGCAGAAGTTGTGTGTGATGCACTTGCTAATAGTGACAGACGTATTATGGGGCCAGGTTATATGAAGCCGGGCATGGGAGACGGAGGTGCTTGTCACCCACGTGATAACATTGCCTTGCGTT